>Ga0187875_10000011_pt1 | contig 189318 bp, 177 predicted proteins | sample June2016WEW_17_1_2_FD_132978 | JGI IMG/M metagenome (GOLD analysis project Ga0187875, IMG submission 132978) | Peatland microbial communities from SPRUCE experiment site at the Marcell Experimental Forest, Minnesota, USA - June2016WEW_17_10 | ecosystem: Environmental > Terrestrial > Soil >... | reverse complement strand
GTCGTCCAAACCGTAAAGTCGGTCCGATGCGCTTTCGATCCCCAGATTTTCGCGCCGGACTGATCCAGCCCGACGCCGAGACGTTTTTCCCACGGACCCAGTGTTTTCGGACCGGAACCCCCGTCCCCGAGTTGATACGGCCCTGCCCGATACACCGTGCTGACGCCGAGCGCGACGGCCCAGACGATCCCCACGAAAAACACCACGCGCCATGCCCACGGCGGCACGCGCGGACCGGATGCGGCGGCGCTCGGTCCCGTGTCGTTCACGCCCGGACTTTATAATCCGGCGACTCGTGTTGTCCAGCGCTGATTCCGCACGCCGATTTTGCTGTTGAGGAACGGACGCAAATGGTCGATGCTACGCGGCCAAGCACCATGCAACTCGACATCGTGATCCCGATTTTCAACGAGCAGGAGACACTGCCCGAGTTGGGGCGGCGGATTGAGCAAACGTGCGCGCAGCTCGACGACGTGGACTGGCGCGTGGTGTACGTCAACGACGGCAGCCGCGACCGTTCGCGGGAATTGATTCTGGAGCAGCGCCGGCGCGACCCGCGCTTTACGCTGGTGGATTTGTCGCGCAACTTCGGCCACCAATGCGCCATCTCCGCCGGCCTGGCGCACACGAACGCCGATGCCGTCGTGGTGATGGACGGCGATTTGCAGGACCCGCCGGAAGTGATTCCCGATTTGTTGGCCTGCTGGCGCGACAAGGGGGAGGTCGTTTATGCCACGCGGCGCAGTCGTAGCGAGAAAGGGTTGCGACGGCTGGGACTGGAAGCGTTTCACAAGCTGTTCTACTGGCTCAGCGATTTTCCGATGCCGGCGCAGACCGGCGTTTTCGGCCTGCTCGATCGCAAAGCCGTTGAGGAATTCAATCGGCTGACCGAGAAGAACCGGTTTATACCCGGCCTGCGTTCGTGGATCGGCTTCGAGCAGCGCATGGTGCATTACGACCGGCCCGACCGGGCGGCGGGCGCGCCGAAGCAAACGCTGCGGCGCCTGACGCGCTACGCGCTGGATGGCGTGTTCAGTTTTTCCTACAAGCCGCTGCGGCTGATGACCTACGCCGGGCTGTGTGTCAGCATCATCGGTTTCGGTCTGGCGGGGATGTACGCCGTGAAACGGTTGCTGGGGATTGAGACGGCGCAGACCGGCTTCACCACGCTGGTGACGCTGGTGCTGTTCCTGGGCGGTGTGCAACTGATCGCCGTCGGCTTGCTCGGCGAATACATCGGTCGCGTCTACGACGAAGTGAAACAGCGACCGCTGTACATCGTGCGCGAGCGGCACGGGTTGGAGAACGCCGACCCGCCGAAAGAAAAGCGGGCGAAGGATTGACCGCGCCGCGCGTCCCTCGGCGCCTGCTCGCTTGACGGGGGGACAGGCGGACAATTATTCTGGCTTTTCAGCGATATGACCACGACCGGGCCCACAGCCGCTTATGCTGGACGCGTCAAGTACGACGACAAACAGTCGGGCAAGTACCAGCATCGCAAACCGCACAAACACAAGGCCGAGATGCGGTTGATTGATCGCGCCTTCAAGCGTATCCCGAAGAACCATCGCGTTCTCGATGTCCCGTGCGGCGGCGGGCGGGTGATGCTGCATCTGGCGCGGAAGGGGTATTCGGCCAGCGGCGCGGACTTGTCGGAATCGATGCTGACGATTGCCCGGGAGAGCGCTTCGGAGGCGAAGTTGCGCTGCAACGTGGAGCGCCAGGATCTGGAGAAGCTGACCTACGCCGCCGGACAGTTCGACACAATCGTGTGTTTTCGGTTGTTTCATCATTTCCCCAACGCGGAAATTCGCCAGCGAGTGATCACCGAACTGTGTCGTGTGGCCGGCCAATTCGTGGTGCTCTCGTATTTCAGTCCCTACTCCGTGCAATCGGTTCGTCGCAAGCTCAGCGGCAAGGACCCGGACCGGTTCGCGACGTCACTGGCCGAGGTGGAAGGTTATTTCCGCCATGCGGGATTCTGTCTCGTGGAGGATTTCGCTCAGATGCGCGTCCTGCACACGCTCCATTTGGCCGTGTTTGCGCGCCGCGAGAACAAGAGATGACCGGACGCGGATGATGTCCTTCGGCATTATCACCACAGAGGCACAGAGAACGAAGCCAAAGCCGGGGGCGGCAGCGTGCTTGACCGAACTGTGACGAAGACCTATTCTGCGCCGCAAATGACGACTTCCGGAAAGTTGGGGAAATTTATCACATGGCTGATCGGCGTTGTGGTGTTGATCGCAGTGGTGTGGTTTGTAGGCGATCGGCTGAACCACTGGTATCGCAAGCGGTGGCATTTCGTGGCCTGGATGCAGGACCTGCCGCCGGTGGATCGATCGACCTGGCCCAAAACGCCGGTGGCGTGGTCGAATGAATCGGTCGACGTGCAGGTGGCGACGCCCGATGGATTGAAAGGGACGAACATCACCTACTTCATCAACTCGATGGGGATGAAGTTTGTGCGGATCGAGCCGGGCACGTTTGTGATGGGGCTGGACGAGGAGTTATCGAAAGAGGTCGGGCCCAACCATCCCCTGGGCGGTCCGATGTACGTGCAGCATCGGGTGACGTTGACCAAGCCGTACTACATGGCTGCGTTCGACGTCACGAACAAGCAGTACGATCAGTACGACACGCAACACAGGCATCATCGCCCGGAGTATCAGTTGGTTCCCGGTGGCGACAATCATCCGGTCGAACCGGTCACGTGGCAGGATGCGCAATTGTTTTGCCGGTGGTTGTCCGCCCGGGAAGGACGTTTGTATCGATTGCCAACGGAAGCCGAGTGGGAGTACGCCTGCCGGGCGGGGACGACGAACCGCACGTACTGGGGCGGCAACGTCGAAGACCGCACCAAGGCCAACCTGGGCGGGACGTGGGATAAGAGGACGCACGCCCACTACGCCGACGACGGGTTTGAATACACCGCGCCGGTCGGCTCGTTTCCGCCGAATTCGTGGGGTCTGTACGACATGATCGGGAATTCGTGGGAGTGGGTGTCGGACTGGTATTCGGTGTTCGCGACCAACGACGTGGTCGACCCGCCAGGTCCGCCGATGGGCGTGGGCGGGCCGTGTCGCGGCGGCAGTTTGGGATGCCGCGTGGACAAGGGCGGCGCCTGGCGCGGCGCGTTGCACTATGCGTCCAGCGCGTTGCGCGATGGCGACGATCCGGGTGATGTCAAGGATTCGCGCGGTTTCCGCATCCTCTGCGAGGTCGAGTAGTTTCGGCTACGGCACTTTCGCGACGAAGTATCCGCGGACGACCACGCCGAGAATGCGTTTGTCCGCCGCGGCGACGGGACGCGGCCCGGGTTGACCCGAAAGTTCTTTGCCATAGGCGCGGCGATAGGCTTGTTTGCCGGAATGAAACGCGAGGCGATTGACGACCAAGCCATTGGCGGTCGCCGCTCGACTGTCGGGCTGTTGCAGAACGCGCTCGAGCTTCTCGTCGAGATCGGCGATGCGGATGTGCCACTTCAATCCGCCGATGCGCTTTGTGGTCACTTCGTGACGGTGCGTCAGGCACACGCGTGACACTCGCTCCATGCACGCCCGCGCCATCGCCGCAGCTTGCTTCTCGATGTCAGCCGCATGGCGCGCCACATCGTTTCCGTAGGCGTCGTAGAAGGCTGTGGTCAACGGGAAGCGTGAGCGGAAGACGGTGATGTGCTCCATCCGCTGTCGATCGTCGAGGGTCTGGTGCAGTTCAGCCTTATCGATATCGATGAGACAGAATTTGCTGTCGGAAGCGGAATACAGCACGTTCTTCGGGGAAATATCCAGATACACGACGCCCGCGTCGTGCATTTGTCGCAGAAACGTTCCCAGAGCCGACTGGAACGCCGGTGTCCCTGACTCGGGAGATGCCCGCAAGGACGTGTAACCGGGCAGCCCTTCGGTAATCAGCGCGCTTTCCAACAATCCGTACCATCCCCAGCGTTCCCCGTGCGCCAGGTGTGGCACCACGGCAATCCCCCGTGATTGGAACACCGGGGCAAACCTCCATTCCCGTCGGCTCTTGTCTGACCGGACAAAGTACGCCAGTGGGGCCAGACCGCGCCGTTCGTGCAGGTAGCGCTTGATGTAGAATTCGCGATTGGCCACACGGCGTCGGGTCACGGTAGTGGCGGAGGAGATTTTGACCGGTTCGCCGGGCTCTTGAAGCACTTCCGCCAGCAAGGCGTCAAACTCTGGCGTGATCTCCCAATTCAGTCCTTGATGTTGTGTCTGAACCACGGGGCCATATCGTAGGGAAGTCCGGGCTGGTCGTCAACCAGCGGGTGCCCAACATACGCCGCAAGCACCTACGCCGGCGTTTGGGCGACGAACACCAGATAATCCGTCAGGTTGCGACGCTCCAACGTCCCGTGAAACCAGCGAGACAAGGGCGACGGATTGATTTTGTACTTCAGTTTCGACCAAGAACGGCAATACACAACCTCAAACCCGGCTTTTTCCAGCATGAGCCGCAGACTGCCTTCATCAAAATTAAAGACGTGATGGGGGATGCCGAAATGCTTGAACTGTTTGTGGCCAAAGCCGTGACGGTTCAGGAAGGTCTTGTAGCGGTTGGTCAGACCGCGCCAGTTGGGCACCTGACCGAACAGGTAACCGCCCGGCCGCAAGATGCGTCGAATCTCCGCCAGAATTTCCAGCGGATTGTGAACGTGCTCCAGGACGTCCCAGAAAATCACCCCATCATAAGCACTATCAGCCAAGTGCAGGTCCTCCAGTCGGCCCTGGCGCACCTTCTCCCCCAAGCCCAGTTTTCCCCGCGCCAGCGCGACAAAATGCTCCGAAAGGTCGATCCCCTCAGCGTCAAACCCGCGTCGGTTCGCTTCCAACACGGTGAGCCCAAACCCACAGCCCACATCCAATACTCGCGCTCCTGTCCCGAGATAACGCGTCAACAATTCCACCAGCATGGCTTTGACCTTGTAGCAACTCATGGCGTGGACTTTGTAGTCTATCTGCTTGACCCAAGCCTCGTAGTCAAAGTTGTCAAAAACGGATTCGTCCGCGTAATCTTCCCGTTCGTACATGGCCGCCAACCTGCCCGGCGTGAACCGTGGTGAGACAAAGATGAGGCCGCATCCGAGGCAAAGTCGAATCCCGTGACCATCGATTCTTTGAAAGAGCAAGCGGCTTTGCGCATCGGGTCCGCAACTGGGACAATTCACCTCTTCCCAGTCGGCGGGGTTGATGTTCTTCGTCGCTCGCTGCTCGGCCACTTGCTTCATCCGAACGAACCTAATCGAAACGTCAGGTTTGAGCAAACCAAAATCACACCGGCGCATTCCATGCTCTCGTTTTTAGAGATCCCGGAACATTCTGTTGCCACGCAAGGCATTCTGCGCTGGACTGTTGACTGAACCGCGCTAGTGTAGTGCACGTAACACTTCTTCACCTATGGGCGGGCGAACAATCACGAAATTCTGGCGTCGTATACGGCAGGCCCAATGCGACGGGCCTTGTGCCTCAGTACACTGGCATCTCCGTCACGTGAGAAGCCATAGGACTGCTGCCGAAACCCTGTCACGGCCGTAATGAAAACGCGGTTCATTTATCGAAACCTCAAGGCCCGGTTCCGAGACCAGAGGCAAGAGATCACGGCCCTGCTCCATACGGCTAGGCCTGGTGAAACTGTCGTCGATGTGGGCGCGAACAAAGGCGGTTACCTTTACTGGATGAGCCGTGCCGTCGGACACGGACATGTTGTCGCATTTGAACCACAACCGAATCTTGCTCGTTACCTTCGGAAGGTGGTCGCGGCGTGCGATCTGAGGAATGTCACCGTCGAAGAGAAAGCCGCCTCCGAGCGATCCGGGACGATGATCCTGCACATGCCGGGAGGATGCGATTCTCCGGAAGCGTCGCTGGAAGACGCCGTTCGGTCCCGCACGGCCTGCGGACAAATCGAAGTCGAGACCGTGAGGCTGGATGATTACTTTCGCAGTTGCCCAAGACGAATATCCGTGATCAAAGTGGATGTTGAGGGTCACGAGTTTTCGGTCTTTCGAGGCGCCGAGGGAATCCTCTTGGAACATTCTCCACTGCTTATCTTTGAAGCGGAGAACCGGCACCTTTCGCGCGGGACAGTTTTTGATGTATTGAACTACTTGAGAGATCTGCGGTACGATGGCTTCTTTGTGCGCCGAAATTCGTTGGTTCCCATTGACGGTTTTGTCCCGGAGATCCATCAACGTCAGGTTGGTCAGCGGTTCTGGGATGAGCCATCCTATTGCAACAACTTCATCATGAAGAGGGCCAACGCCCAGTAAGTGCGTGGCCATCCATTCGTCAAACCAAACGGCAATTTTGGATACCCAATCGGCACGTTGGACACTCCACCTTGCAGGTCGGCAGAGGCATACCTCGTCCTTGCCGTTTCTAAGTCCACCACCTCCATGCACAAAACCGTAGTCCAAACGCAACGCCTGAGCAAAAACAAGTCGCCGGCACCACGCCGGTGATTCGCCGCTTGATTCATAAAGAACACCGCACTCCCCGCCGTGTCTTTCCGGGAGCCGACGGCGGGCCCGCGACGCTATCGAGACAGACGAAGCCCAAAATCTTTTGCGAACTGTTCCAGTTTCTCCCCCATCCTTTGGAGGCTGCGATCCAGGGCCTTCGCGTCACTGAGCCGGAAGGATGACTCATCGGAGCCATACCTGACAAGCTGATCGCAGAACGCTCGCACATCTTGTGTGGTGGATGCGTGGCGCGGCACCAGCGATCGGTGTCGATCGGCCATCCCCAGTCGCGTCGCCAGAGTCGCCGTAACCGCCTTCGCGCGGACAGAAATCGACGGAGCGGATGAACTGAGCGGACGATCCAATACCAATGCTTCGCCCGTGATCTGAAGGCTGGCCTTCCAGTCATCCCATTTGAACGGATCAAAGCGCCGTGCCCCGATGTAGCACGCCCAGGGAATCCGCATCACATCGGCGAAGATCGCCCCGTGAAGGGATTCCGTCAGGAGTTTTCGGCAAGTTGCGATTTGTCCGGCCACGCTCGCCGGAGACTGTCGCGGGTCGATCAAGGTGAACCCGCATTGTTTGGCAACAATCTGCCAGTCGAATTGCTGGAAGGATGCATGGTGAGGGAGCAATCCCACACCCGCCGCGTCGTCCCGCGGGCGGGGCATGTCCGGCCAGAGGACGGCCGAATCACTGATCGCCTTGTCCGCGTCCAGCCCAAGCAGTTTCGCCGTCAACGGTCCCCGTACCCAATAGTGCGTCCAACTCTGATCGTGACGGACTCGCTTGCCTCGCCCCAATCCCGATCCGAGAACGACCTTTCGACCCGGCCACGACCCGGCCAGAACCGTGCCCACGCCCAATAACATCACGTCGGGATGGATCTCTTCGATCTCGGGAAAGATCTGCGGCCACAGGCAAAGGTTCAGATCGTCCCCGAAGTTGCCGCCAGGTGTCTTATGACGATAAATCTTCACATCGCCCCGCGTACTTGAAAAACGTCCCTCTGGCGATTTCCCGTGCGATGAGAAACCCTTCGCCGCCATCCAGAAAGCCTCGGCGCAACAAATAACCGCGCAGGAAACGAGCGGAGGCGTGAAGCGCCCCCTGCAGGCGAGATGGCTTTTTGCCGTGCGCCATCCGTTCGCCGGCGGCCAGAGCAGCGTATCTCGCCACCCGTTGTCGCAAGTCGGCAAGATCGCGGAGGGCATGGTGTTCCAGCAGACCGTGCAGCCGTCCAACTTTGCCGTTAACCTCGATCTTCTCGTGCACGGCGCGGGAATCCATCCTCCAGGCGTCTCGACGGAACAGGCGCAGGTTCCAGTCGGGGAACCATTCGCCGTGTCGAATCCACCGACCTCGGAAACAGACCATGCGGTCGATCAGATAGCCAGCGCAGCGCGGTTCGCCACCCGCGAACAGCGCCTTCATATTCTCCAGCAGAGGCACCGTCACAACCTCGTCGGCGTCAAGCCAGAAGATCCACGGCTGCGTTGCCGACGAGAACAAACGCCGGCGCATCGGCACAAAACCGTCCCACTCGTGAAACAACGTCCGCGCTCCAGCCGCCTTCAGAAGAGCCAGGGATTGATCCACGCTGCCGGAGTCCAGCGCCACGATTTCTGCAAAATCACTGAGCGGCGGCAACGACCGGACGAGACGATCAGCCTCGTTCTTGCATAACATGCAGACTGTAACAGGAAGCGGTGACATCTCGACAAATCGGCTTAACTGACGAACTCAACGGTACTCTTCAATTGTTTTCCCAATCGGCGCCAAGCACGCCGCCTCCAGCCGGTCGGGCGTCCTCTACTGGTCACGCCAACCGCGCTTCGGCTGCCGCTGTTCAACGCTCATCCGACCCGACAAACTCCTGCCTTTCTAACCGAACAAAGCAAGATTTGGTGCCAGGGGGGAGAGTTGAACTCCCGACCAAGGGCTTATGAGTCCCCTGCTCTACCACTGAGCTACCCTGGCGCCGTCGTGAAGAGCCGCATGATTAGCGAGCCGCCCGGAAATTTCAACTGTGTTTTTGCCACACCACGAACCGGGTCGTTGTCGTTACGGCGCGCCCCATTTCCAGTTACGAATCTCCGGCAGGTCCTGGCCGTGCTTGTCGATGTACTGCTTGTGCTCGATGAGCTTGTCCTGAACCATCTGTTTCAGGTAAGCCCCTTTGTCGCTCATCTGTGGCAGCCGATCGACCACGTCCTGCACGAGGTGGAACCGGTCCAGATCATTGAGCACCGTCATGTCGAAGGCGGTGGTGATCGTGCCTTCCTCCTTGTACCCGCGGACGTGCAGGTTGTGGTGGTTGGTTCGGCGATACGTCAACCGATGGATGAGCCAAGGATAGCCGTGAAAGGCAAAGATGACCGGCTTGTCCCTGGTGAAAAGCGAATCGAAATCCTTGTCACTCAACCCGTGTGGATGTTCCGTGTCGGGTTCCAGTTTCATCAAATCCACGACGTTCACCACCCGAATTCTCAGGTCGGGCAGGAACTCGCGAAGCAAGGAAACGGCCGCCAGCGTCTCCAGCGTCGGCACGTCGCCACAGCAGGCCATGACCACATCCGGCTCGGCGCCCCGGTCGTTGCTGGCCCACGGCCAGATGCCAATCCCCCGCGTGCAATGCTCGACGGCGGCATCCATGGTCAACCATTGCGGTGCCGGGTGTTTGCCGGCCACAACGACATTCACATAGTGGCGACTGCGGAGACAATGATCCATGACCGAGAGCAGGCAGTTCGCGTCGGGCGGCAGGTACACGCGCACGATCTCGGCCTTTTTGTTTACGACATGGTCGATGAAGCCAGGGTCCTGGTGAGTAAAGCCGTTGTGGTCCTGCCGCCAGACGTGGGACGCGAGCAGGATGTTCAGCGAGCTGATGGGACGCCGCCACGGGATGCCGCGGGTGACCTTCAACCACTTGGCGTGCTGGTTGAACATCGAATCGACGATGTGGATGAACGCCTCGTAACAGTTGAACAAGCCGTGCCGCCCGGTGAGCAGGTAGCCCTCCAACCAACCTTCACACTGGTGTTCGCTGAGCACCTCCATCACGCGTCCGCTGGGCGCGAGAAATTCGTCGATTTTGATCCTCTGGGCTTCCCACTGGCGATTCGTGACCTCGAAGACGGCATCCAGCCGGTTGGACAGCGTCTCGTCGGGCCCAAAGACCCGAAAATTCCGTTGCTCCTCATTCAGTTTGATCACATCGCGCAGGAACCGGCCCAAAACCGTTGTGTCACCGGCCTCGACCGCGCCCGGCGAGGGGACATCGACCGCGTAATCGCAGAAGTCCGGCATCCGCAGGTCACGCAATAATTCCCCGCCGTTGGTGTGCGGATTCGCGCCCATCCGTCTCTGGCCCTTGGGCGCCAACTCGGCCAGTTCTGGCCGGAGACGGCCACGCTCGTCGAAGAGTTCCTTCGGCTTGTAGCTCTTGAGCCAGCTCTCCAATTGCTTGAGATGCTTGGGATTCTTGGCTGGGTCGGACAGCGGTACTTGGTGCGAACGGAAGGTGCCTTCGACCGGCAAGCCATCAACCACCTTTGGTCCCGTCCACCCCTTCGGCGAGTTGAGAACGATCATGGGCCAGCGCGGACGCGTCGCGTCGCCGCGCTTGCGAGCATTGCTCTGGATCCGCTTGATCTGTTGCACGACCTTGTCGAGGGTCGCGGCCATGGCTTGATGCATTTTCATTGGCTCGTGGCCCTCGACAAAGTGGGGCGTCCAACCGTAACCGCGAAGCAATTGATCCAGTTCGTCGTGGTCGATGCGGGCGAGGATGGTCGGGTTGGCAATCTTATAGCCATTCAGATGCAGGATCGGCAGTACCACGCCGTCAGTGATGGGGTTGAGGAACTTGTTGGAATGCCACCCCGTGGCCAGCGGGCCCGTCTCCGCTTCGCCGTCGCCAACGACGCACGCCATGACCAGATCCGGATTGTCAAACGCAGCCCCGAAAGCGTGGCTGAGCGAGTACCCCAATTCCCCACCCTCGTGCATCGACCCCGGACACTCCGGCGAAACGTGGCTGGGAATCCCGCCGGGGAAAGAGAATTGCGTGAACAGCTTCTTCAACCCGGCTTCGTCCTGGCTTATGTTCGGATAGACCTCGCTGTACGTGCCCTCAAGATAAGTGTTGGCCACCAGCGCCGGGCCGCCATGCCCGGGACCGGAAATGTAAATCATATTGAGGTCATACTTCTTGATGACGCGGTTCAAGTGGACATAAATGAAGTTCTGGCCCGGCGTCGTGCCCCAATGTCCCAGGAGCATGGGCTTGATATGTTCCAGCTTCAGCGGCTTCCGCAGCAGCGGATTGTCGTAGAGGTAAATCTGGCCGACGGACAGATAATTCGCCGCCCGCCAATAGGCGTTCATGTTACGCAACTCTGCGGTGGAAAGCGGATTGCTCATCGGACTGCTCCTGTTCACGGTTGATTGCCTTAATGTTGCCAGAGGATGAAACCGGCCTCCAACGGGACCGACACGTTGCTGCCCTGCGGCACGATGCGCGCGGTGTAGTCCGTTGCCGGGCGGTTGGCCGGAATGGTGGCGCTGTACACATACCCGTTGGCCGCGCCCACCAATTGCCGGGCGCGCCGCATTTCCAAGCGGATCGGTTCTCCCCCATTGACGCCTTCGGCATAAAGTTCGACCCGCACAGCGCCCGGGTCGAGGTCATCGAGATACACCGGAACGTCAACGACGTATTGGTTGCCCGTCGTTGCCACATTCACATCGCCGAAGCGCAGGGCGGCCCATTTCTCATCCAGAGTATGGCGCCACTTCACCACTCCCGCGCCCGCCACGCCCTTGTCGGCAGCGCGCTCCAGATAGTTCGCCGCCGCGGGCAAGTAATGCTGCTCGGTATATTCGCGCACGGTGCGGCCCGCGGAAAACTGGGGCGTCAATCGCGCCATGCTCTCCCGCATTCGCGCAATCCACGCGGTCGGCAGGCCGTCCTGATCGCGGGAATAGAATTCGGGGATGACTTCGTTTTCGAGCCGGTCGTAAAGCCATCCGGCCTCGGCGGCATCCCAGGCGGGATCATCGCCGTGCTCGCGGCCATCGCCAATCGCCCAGCCCACCTCGGGCGTGTACGCTTCGGCCCACCAGCCGTCCAACTCCGAAAGATTGATGCCGCCGTTGACGAGCACCTTCATACCGCTCGTTCCACAAGCCTCCCAAGGCCGCCGCGGCGTGTTGATCCAGACGTCCACTCCCTGCACCAAACGCTCGGCGAGGAGCATGTCGTAATCGCTGAGGAAGATCATATGCTGGCGCACCTCGGGGCGACGGCCGAAGCGAATCCATTCCTGGATCAATGCCTGCCCCGGCTGATCCGCCGGATGCGCCTTCCCGGCAATGATGAGCTGCACGGGCCGTTGCGGGTCGGTTAACAGGCGAAGGAGTCGTTCCGGGTCGTGCAGCAGCAGGTTCGGGCGCTTGTAGGTGGCGAACCGCCGCGCAAACCCCAGCGTCAACACATTCGGATCGAACAAATGCTTCGCGCCCTCGACCACCGCGGCCGGCCGGCCGGAAGCGGCCAGTTGCTGCGGCAATCGGGTGTGCATGTAATCAATCAGTGACTGGCGGCTGGCCGTGCGCAGTTCCCAGAGCTGCGCGTCGGGAACGCGGCGAATGTCCTGCTCCAACGGCTCCATCGGCCCCAACCAGCGGTCTTTGCCACACGCCTTCGTCCAGAGATCATCCGCCGCCGCCGAGTCCCAGGTCGGCATGTGGACTCCGTTGGTCACGTGGCCCACCGGCACTTCCTCCACGGGCCACCGGGAGAAGAGCGGCGCAAACAGGTGTCGGCTCACCTGGCCGTGCAAGCGGCTCACGCCATTGACCGCCCCGCTGCCACGCATGGCCAGGTACGCCATATTGAACGGCTCCGCCGCGTCATCGCGGTTCTGGCGTCCCAGAGCCAGCAAATCGTGGAGTGAAATGCCCAACTTCTCCGGCGCATACCGGGCGAAATATTGCTCGATGAGTCCCGGCGAGAACCGATCAAACCCCGCCACCACCGCCGTGTGGGTGGTGAAGAGGTTGCCCGCCCGCGTGACGGCCAGCGCGACATCGAAGGGCTGGCCGCTTTCCTGCATGAAAGTCCGGGCGCGTTCCAGCACCGCAAAGGCCGCGTGCCCTTCGTTGAGGTGACAGACTTCCGGATGGATGCCGAGCGCGCCGAGCAGCCGCCAGCCGCCGATCCCCAGGATCAATTCCTGGTTGAGCCGCAACTCGGGTCCGCCGCCATACAACTCGCTGGTGATCCCGCGGTGGGCAGGCGGGTTCGCCGGGTCATTGCTGTCCAGCAGGTACAGTTTCACCCGCCCGATTCGCGCCTGCCACGCGCGCAACCAGACCGAGTAACCGGGCGCCGCCATCTCGACCCGCAACCACTCGCCGTTCGGGTGGCGCACGGGCGTGATCGGCAATTGCCCGGGATCGTTATACGGATAGAGCGCCTGTTGCACCCCGTCCCTGTCGATCGCCTGGCGGAAATAACCCTGCTGGTACAGGAGTCCGACGCCCACCACCGGCACACCCAGATCGCTGGCGGCCTTGAGTTGATCGCCGGCCACATTGCCAAGGCCCCCCGAATAAATCGGGAGAGCCTCACCCAACATGAACTCCATGCTGAAATACGCGACACACGTCAGGGGCGATTGGGGATGAGTTTGTTGAAACCACGCGGGCGACTCGGCGGCGTGCTTCTCCGCTTGTACGAGAGCATCCACCTTCTGGCGAAGCGCGGGATTGGCCAGCACGAGCCGGAGTTTTTCCCGCGAGACGGTCTGGAGGACGACCCACGGGTTTCGGGTCAGCTCCCAGAGCGCGGGGTCGAGCTGGTCCCACACCTCGTCGGCGCCATGGTTCCATGACCAACGCAGGTCCAGGGCCAGCTCCGCGAGTGAACTGAACCCCTCGATCTCCGCGGGCTGACGACTGTGAATCGAGCTGCTGGACCGCGGTTGTTCGCTCATGCTCTCACATTCTCGCCTCGGACGGAATTTCTGGTTCCTGCGGTGCCGCCGCATCGTCGACGCCGTCACTGGTCATGCCGACGATTTGACCGTGCCGCTGCAAGACATCCACGATGTGAAGCTTGTGTTCGGGAAACACTTGCGCGAAACCATCGCCTCTCTCGATGGCTGCGTCAAGTTGCGAGCCCTCGTAGCCTTTCGCATCCCCGGTGACCATCTTCACGTTCACGCCCATCTCTCGTGCGGCAGCGATGGTTGCGTTTACGGGACCAGGCCCGTTTGCAACGGCCTACCCTTGGCTACAATCTCGCGACCTTCACGTCGAAGATGTCCTTGTCGGCTTTGATCTCGGCGAGGACGTCGTCGCTGGGGGCGCTGTCGAGGTTGAGGACGATGAGGGCCTGGCCGCCGGCTTTGTCGCGGCCGAGCGACATGCTGGCGATGTTGATACCGTGCTTGCCCATGATCGAGCCGATCCAGCCGACGATGCCGGGCCGGTCCTTGTTGCGCATCATGAACAGCACGCCGGTCGGCACCGCTTCGACGGGCATGTCGTTGATGCGCACGATGCGCGGGTTATTGGGCGAACCGTAGAACGTGCCTGACAGGCTCGCCGACTGGCCGTTCACGAAGGCGCGCACGTTGATCAATTCCGTGTAATCAATCGGCTCGCTACTTTTCACTTCCCCGACGCGAATGCCCAGCGTTTGCGCGATCACGGGCGCGTTGACGTAATTCACATCGCCACCCTGCGCGTTTTCGAGGAACCCCTTCAATACCGCGCGGCCAATCGGCCCGCTGTCCAGTTCACCCGCTTTGCCGCAAAACTCGATAACCAAACGCTCGACGCGCTGTGGCGCGATCTGCGCCAGCAACCGTCCCATTTTTTCCCCAAACGTGAGATACGGCTGCAGCACGGCGAGCACCTTGGCGTCGATGGTCGGCATGTTCACCGCATTGCGGATGGTGCCGCCCGACAGCACGTCGGCGACCTGCTCGGCGACCTCGACGCCGACCGATTCCTGCGCTTCCGTCGTCGACGCCGCCAAATGGGGTGTCATGACCACCGCGTCCAGTTCGCGCAGTGGCAACTCTTTCGGCGGTTCCTGCTCGTACACGTCCAGCGCCGCGCCGGCGACCTTGCCGCCCTTGATCGCGTCGTACAAATCTTTCTCGTTGATAATGCCGCCGCGGGCGCAGTTGATGAGCCGCACGCCATCCTTCATCTTCGCGATGGTGTCCTTGTTGATCATGCCGCGGGTCTGGTCGGTCATCGGAACATGGACCGTGATGAAGTCGGACCGCGCATAGATCTCGTCGAGTTCAACAACCTCGACCTGCAACGCTTTCGCCCGGCTGAGGCTCAAAAAGGGATCGTACGCCAGCACCCGCATACCGAACGCAATCGCGCGGCGGGCAACTTCGGTGCCGATCCGCCCCATCCCGATGACGCCGAGTGTTTTATTGTACAACTCGACGCCTTCAAAGGATTTGCGGTCCCACTTCCCCGCTTTCATGGTGGCGTGGGCTTGCGGGATGCTGCGTGCCAGGGCCATCATCATCGAAAACGTGTGTTCGGCGGTGGAAATCGTGTTCCCGCCCGGCGTGTTCATCACAATGATGCCGCGACGCGTGGCGGCGTCCACATCGACATTGTCCACGCCGACGCCGGCGCGGCCGACGACACGCAGTTTCTTGGCGGCTTCGATCACCCGCTTGGTGACCTTCGTCGCGCTGCGGACGATCAGGGCGTCATACTCGCCGATGATCTCGCAGAGCTGGTCTTCCTTGAGGCCCGTCTTCACGTCCACCTGGAACGACGGATTTTTGCGCAGCATTTCCACGCCGCGTTCGGATACAGAGTCGGCAACAAGTATTTTCATGGTCATCACGATGTGAAGCCCGGCGGTTGAGTTCGGCGGCCAGTTTGCGACGTAAGCGCGCGATGGACAAGGAAAAATGACGCGGGACGTGAAGCTTTATGCGCGCATGTGGTGCGCGGCTGCCAAGGAATACTTGAAGGCAAACAGGGTCCGGGGGTCGGGCAGGTTCGTGGGCGGCGCATTCTAACCCCGTTCCATAAACAGAATCTTACGGCGGTACGAGACAAACAGGATGAGTGGCGATACGAGACGCCAGGGCTCTCGTGCTCTCCCAACTGCGACAACGACTCTCCGCTCATTCCACTGCCGTCCGGTCTACACAAGCATGGATGCCTCCCCCCGCTTTGGACGCTTCGCGAACCGGGTGGTTTGAACTCCGAGGACTGCCACGCTGGCAAAGGGTTGCTTCGCCCAACGCCGCGAAGCGAGCGACCTCGTCAGGCAACATGCTTGATTTGGCGCGATTCTCTTCCTATCCACCAACAAAATAAAAACAGGAGGGCCGCAATGGGCGGCAACATCCCCAGACTGTCCAGCACTCTCGGATTGATAAAGAATGCCTGAATCAATATCGCCACAAGCGTTAAGGTTGCACCTGCCAGTTCCCATTTCCACGCCAGAGCAAGACCCAGAAGCCAAGCCAGCATCAGCGTGAAGCCGATGCGATCATGCATGGAGTGCAATGACCCGTTTGGATGCCCTTGGATACTAGCGACAATGCCCGCCGTAACAAAAAAGCCCCAGAAAAGAATTATCAGAACACTGAGTGTCCGAGCGGTCCACCGAACTGTCTGTGCTGTTGTATTCATCGCTGTCTCCTTCCTTGGGTGAATTCGTTGACTCGCCCTGTCCCCTACCCTATCAAACAGCAAAAACCTTAGCCCCGTGCCCAGACTAGTCCGCGCAACCCCACGCCTTCAAGTGAAACTTTTCACAACCCAACAGCACAAACCGGCAAAGGCCCCGCGCGTCGCTACAAACGATTGTTCATCCGCTCTACCCCCAACGATAAAAATGAAGGAGTAGAGCCGATGAACAAAGATCACGTTGGACAAGAGCAGTACTGGAACGGGACAGTTGGATGTGCCAGAATTGCGGAACACCCACGACCGACGTAGTAAACATGCGAGACTGTCTTTGTTTCACCCATCTGTCAGGTTTTCCGAATTCACTGTCGGAAGTCTTTACGCTTTCCCCATCAGAAACCTAAAGATAGCGTGATCCAGTGAGTCGTAACACTCTCGCTACAAGGCTATTGCATACAATGCATTTTATTGGGCACACAATCTGCTATTTTCTTGACAGGTGTTGGTAATGGCAAAATCTCAGGTGAGGGAGACAATTCTATGAAGAAGCTGTTTATTCTATCCGTGCTAACAATGTGCTGTGCAATTACGGTGCGCGCATCAGTCGAGGGCGACAATTTCGAAGTCCAGTACTTCTATCCCGACTTGAGCACAGTGTACGATAGCGCTACGACCACTGTTCCGGGGAGTGTGGTTGTCGGGGAAGGCATTAACAGCGTAGCCATCTCGGACGGTCAAATCGTTATCAGCGTGGCCTATGCAAATTTTACCGTATCGTCCTTTAACGGCATCGTGTTCACGGATTTATCCAAGACACCGGATTTTGCGTCGTTGACTCTCGCTTCCGTCACGGGGGATGCACCTTATACCGACCCCGTCCTCAGCTTCACTGCCGACACCCTAAGCATGAATTTTTCGGGCGTTGACAACGACCTGTCACCGTTCACTTTGACCTACGATTTCACCGAAGGCGGTTCCGCCGTGCCTGAGGGGAGTTCGACGTTAATGTTACTCGGGATGGCCATGACCGGTTTGGCGTGCCTGCGCCGACGCATTGGCTAAGGGATTACCCCCACAGCTCCGGCTCTGGATGAGAACAGGGTTGGACTGTCGAACTCGGATGTTGCCCAGCCGTCGTATGGGTTGCATTTATTTGGCGCCATTCAGGCGAACCACATAGCCGACCGACTGCACGTAACACCGCGACAAACGCCCCCACCGTCCTGTAGTGGGCCTGGACAGCCCAACCCCTCAGCAGAGGCAACCCAAACACTCCCGTTTGCGATCCGAGACGCTAGCGCTCTCGTGCTTTGGCAAACCCTCGGACCCAACAGCACAACACGACAAACACCCCAAGCGTCGCCTAAAACGACCGTTCATCCACTCTACTCCCCACGATCAAAATAAAGGAGCAGAGCCGATGAACAAAGAGCAACGTTGGACAACAGCAGCAATGGAGCGGGACAGTTGGATGTGCCAGAACTGCGGTACGACCAAACACCTCACATGGAGTCGTGCATCGGTGAAATGAACTGGCTGACGATGAAGAGAAGAACCATTGCGAGAGCGATCACAATTGGCGACACTGCTGAATACATGATTCCCCGCGTGATGCTCGGCTTCTCAAACTCGATGCCCTTCTTTCTCTCGAACACTCTGACTAGACTCAAAGCAACAACACGGTAGGAGACCAGGAAGCCCACGACAGATATCAGCGGCGCAGCGAATAGAACTTGAGGAAAGGGACTTGATCGTGCACCGAAAAGGCCAACGACACCACTTGCGGCCACACAAATCCAAAACAGGCAGCAGCAAAGACGGCTATACAGATACTCCCCCAAAGCATTTGCTCTCCTTAACATAAACATAGCGTCCCTCCGCACCTCTCAAGTGTGCAACGCCCATTACACCGCTGATCGAACCGCGAGGAAAGCAGAAAAGAAGCCCACCCCACCTGGAATTGTGGGCCTCGACAGCCGACACCCTCAGCAGATGTGCCAGAACTGCGGCACGACGAAACACCTCGACGCCGCGCACATCGTGGGCAACCTCTGAAAACACTTCTAATCTTGAAACCATACCGTCATGTTGTGCATTCTATTAGCAGGCAACAATCATGAGAGAGGTAAAGCTGTACACGCGCAAATGGTGCGGGTGGTGCATCGATGCCAAGGAATATCTGAAGGCACACGGCATCCCGTTCCAGGAGATCGACGTGGGCCGCGATCCCGCTGCTGACGAGGAAATGCAACGGTTATCCGGCCAGCGATACGTGCCGACCATTGTGGTCGACGGCCATGTGCTGGCCAATTTCGACACCGGCCAGCTTGAAGGATTTCTCAAGAAGCTCAGCCCCGAAAGCCCTCGGGGTTAACCCCGAACGCGTTCGGGGTCAATGCTTCAGCGAACTGACCAGCCACACGACGCCGTGCGTGGTCAGGCATGAGGCGGCCGCCGCCAACAGATCGTCCAGCACAATACCGATCCCGCCGGAGAAATCCTGTGCGTCCCGAATGGGAGTCGGCTTCCAGACATCGAAAAGCCGGAACATCGCGAATCCCGCAGCGACCTGCCACCACCTCGTCCCCAAACCGATCAGCGCGAGCGGCATGGCTACGATCTCGTCGATAACCACCTGGGGCGGATCGGGATGGTGCATAATATCCGACGCTTCGCCCGCGCACCAGACCGCGAATCCGATGGCCAATACCAGAATCACACCGCGCAGCCAGAGGTGATGTTCCTGGTTCAAGGCCCACCAGAACCCGACGCCGACGACCGAGCCCGCCGTGCCCGGCGCGACCGGCAGATAGCCGACGCCGAACCCGGTGGCCAGAAATTTGATCAGTCGTTCACGCATCGCGCAAGAACATTTGACCATTCTTGAAAAAGTAGATGATGCCGGAGACCAACGTCAGCGTGACGGTGATCAGCATCAGGGTGAATGCCACGCTTGAAAACGTGACATCGAACTGCTGGTAATCGACGCCGAAACAATTCCAGTCCTCGCGCACTGCCAAGCCGAGCAGGATCACAATGATGGTGACCATCTGGGACACGGTCTTGTGTTTGCCGAGCCCTTCCGCCCGCAAGACCACGCCCTGCTGGCTGGCCACCAGCCTTAGCCCCGTCACCAGAAAATCGCGCGCGACGATCACCAGCACCATCCAGGCCTGCACCAGCGGCACTCCCGCCCGGTAACTCGGCTGCTCGATGAAACAGATAAACGCGGCGGTTGTCAGGATCTTGTCGGCGAGCGGGTCCATCAATGCCCCGAACGCTGTCTCCATCTGGTGTCGGCGGGCGTACCAGCCGTCCCACCAATCGGTCAGGCTCGCCACGATAAAGATCATTAGGGCCATCGTTTTCCCAAACGGGAAGTGCGATCGAATCCAACCTTGCGGAGGCAGGAGCAGCGCCATGACGAAAAGCACCGTCAGACCGATCCGCGCCACGGTGAGCCGGTTGGGCAGGTTCATTGGCGGGGCATTGTAAACCCGTCCCGCCGCAAAACAAGCCCGATACGCCGGCTTCTATATGGGCTTGACCGATATTGCAGATTGCGTATAATTCCGCAGGTTGATTAATTGGCGACACGGAACAAGTGGGTCGAAGAACCCACTTTTTTGTTCCCCGGATGGGGTGTGCCGCCCGAGGATAAAGAACGCTTATGAACGGCGAATTGATAGTGGCGGTGGAATATTTCCACCGCGAGAAAGGCATCGACAAGGAAGTCCTGTTCCAAGCCGTCGAGTCGGCGTTGTTGCAGGCTTCCAAGAGAAGTGTCGGTCCCGCCAACGACCTGCGCATCGAAATCGACCGCAAGACCGGCAACATTCGCGCACTCGCCAAGCAATTGGTGGTGGAAAACGTTGTCAACAAGCAGGATGAAATCTCGTTGGTTGACGCCCGACGCCGCGCGCCGAACATCCAACTCGGGGAAAGCATTGAAGTCGAGGTCACCCCGCAGAATTTCGGACGGATTGCCGCCCAGACGGCCAAGCAGGCGATGCTGCAGCGCATTCGGCAGGTCGAGAAGAACATGGTGTTCGAGGAGTTCAAGGGGCGTGGCGGCGACATTCTGTCGGGGACGGTGCGCCGATTCGAGCGCAGCGACGTCATCGTCGACCTGGGCAAGATCGAAGGCATCATGCCCAGCCGCGAGCGCGTCCCGACGGAGGAATACCAGCCCGGTGATCGCATTCGCGCCTACACGCTGAGCGTCGACAACGCGATCCATGGGCCCGAGATCATCCTGTCCCGCAGCCATCCCGATTTTGTCCGCAAGCTCTTTGAACTCGAAGTCTCGGAAATCGCCGACAAGACCGTCGAGATCAAGGCCATTGCCCGCGAAGCGGGCTTTCGCACCAAGATTGCCGTCCTGTCCCATGACGACAAGGTCGATCCAGTGGGCGCCTGCGTGGGGATGCGCGGGATGCGCGTGAAAAACATCGTGCGCGAACTCAGCGGAGAAAAGATCGATATCATTCGCTGGGACCCGAACGTACGCCAGTTCGTCACCAATGCCCTCGCGCCCGCCAAGCTGAAGAACCTCGTCATTGACGAAGCCCGCCATTCCGTGAAGATTATTGTGGATCCCGACCAGTTGTCGCTGGCGATTGGCAAAAAGGGGCAGAACGCGCGCCTGACGGCCAAACTGACCGGATGGAACATCGAGATCGAGAAGGAAGAATCGGCCGAGTTGGGCTTCGAGGAGAAGGTCAAGCGCGCCGTCGAAGAGATGGCGGCGATCCCCGGGATCGCGCGCGAAGACGCCGAGAATCTGGTCAAGGGCGGGTTCCATTCGCTGGAGGGATTGCTGTCGGCGGACCTGAATGATTTGACGGACCTACTGGGCGCCGAAAAGGCTGTGGCGGTACAACAGGCGGCCAACGTGGAGCAGGAGCGTCGCGAGGCAGCCCAAACGCCGGAGGGTGACAAACCAGCCTCATGAGTATCCGGGTACACGATCTGGCCAAGCGTTGCGGCCTGTCGAACAAGGAGATGATCGACAAGCTGCACACGATGAATTATCCCGTCAAGAGCCACTCGAGTACGGTCGATAAGATCACCGCCGAATCGATCGAGAAGGAGTACGGGTATGTTCCGCCGCCGCCTCCCGCACCCGAACCACTGGTAGCGCCCGCTTCCGCAGCGCCTGAGACTGCCGAAAAGACGGAGGCAGCGACGGCGGTGGCCACTTTGCCAGCCCCGCCCGTGGCTGTCGAACCGCCAAAGTCGGTTGTCGAAGCTCCCAAACCGGCGGTGGCGAAGGTTGCGACGAGCCCGGTAGGTCAGCCACCACCTGTCGTTCCGCCCAAGACTCCGCCCGCCGCCGTGCCGTCGAAGCCGGCAACGCCACCGAGGACGGTTTCCGCGCCCATGCCGCAGCCGACGGTGAAGATCACGACCGCTCCACGTCCGACAGCGCCGCTTGCGCCGGCTCCCAAGCCCGCCGCGGCACCAGTGGGACCGGCGCAGCCGGCCTTCATTGTGGATGACAAGGGCAACAAGGTTATCCAGATGAAACCGCCGGTCGTAGTGCGCGACCTGGCGCAGCGCATCGGCATAAGGCCGCACGTGCTGTTGGCCGAAATGATGGCGATGAGCGTGTTCGCCAATCTCACCGAGACCATCGGGGAAGACATCGCCCGCAAGATCTGCGAGCGGCACGGGTTCCTGTTCGAACTGGAGAAACGCGAACGCGGGGCCGGCACCGTTCATGCCCCGCCGCGGAAGGTCGAACCCCTGGAAGTCGGCGAACAAGCGACCGATTTGGTGCCGCGTCCGCCCGTGGTCACGGTGATGGGCCACGTCGACCATGGCAAGACCTCGCTGCTCGACGCGATCCGCAAGACGGATGTTGCCGCCCACGAAAGCGGGGGCATCACCCAGCACATCGGCGCCAGTGTGGTATCGCTTCCGGGCGGCAAGACCGTCACGTTCCTGGATACCCCCGGCCACGAGGCATTCACGAAGATGCGGGCGCGGGGCGCCAACGTCACGGACATCGCCGTGCTGGTCGTGGCCGCGGACGACGGCATCATGCCCCAGACGCTCGAAGCGATCAGTCACGCCAAGGCGGCGCAGGTCCCGATTATTGTCGCGATTAACAAGTGCGACCTGCCGACGGCAAATCCGGACCGCGTCAAGAAACAGTTGCAGGAACACGGTCTGAGCGCGGAATCGTGGGGTGGCGACACGATCACCGTCGACGTTTCGGCGACCACGAAAAAGGGCGTCGATACGCTGCTGGAGATGATTCTGCTGCAAGCGGAGATCATGGAACTGAAAGCGAGTCCGAAGGTGCCGGCCAAGGGCAACGTGATCGAGGCGCAAATCGAGCCCGGCATGGGACCGACGGCGACGGTGCTGGTGCGCAAGGGAACACTCCACGTCGGGGACGGCATCGTGTGCGGGGCTTACTGGGCAAAGATTCGCGCGTTGGTCAACGACAAGGGCCAACGCATCAAGGAAGCGCCGCCCTCGACCCCTGTCAAGATCGTCGGGCTCTCCGGCCTGCCCGAGGCCGGCGTCGAGTTCAACGTCATGAAGACGGACAAGGAGGCGCGGGCCCTCAGCGAACAACGCCTGCAGGACGCCCGCGGATCGGCCACGGCGCAACCGCGCGGTTCACGACTCGAAGACATCCTGACCCAGCTCAAGGATGGCGAGATGAAGAAGCTGCAGATCGTGCTCAAGGCCGACGTGCAAGGCTCGCTCGAAGCCATCGCGGATTCCCTCCGCAAGCTCAAGAGCGAGAAGATCGAACTCGAGATTCTCCATGCCGCGGTCGGCAGCATCACGGAAAACGACGTCCTGCTCGCCAGCGCCTCGGAAGCCGTCATCATCGGGTTTCGGGTCAAGACCGAGAGTGGGGTCACTGACACGGCCAAGAACGCGAACGTGCAGATCCGGTTATACACCATCATCTACGAATTGATCGAACAGGTGGAAGAATCGATGGAAGGCCTGCTGGAGCCCGAATCGAAAGAAGCCGTCATCGGTCACGCCGAAGTCCGCAAGGTCTTCGAGCTTTCCAAGGGGCCGCCGGTGGCCGGTTGCGTGGTCACGGACGGTCGCATCGCGCGTAGCGCCCGGGTGCGGTTGTTACGACGCAAAGCCGTGCAGTATGAGGGTCGCATTGGCAGCCTCAAGCATTTCCAGGATGACGTGCGCGAGGTCAAGGCGGGCTCTGAATGCGGGTTGCGTCTGGAGAATTTTCCGGGAATCCAGGAAGGCGATGTTCTGGAGTGCTATACGGTCGAGAAGGTCGCAGCGAGTTTGTAACCCAATAACTCAACCGCCCAAAGCGGAGGACGAAACACGGAATGATTTCGGACGTGCCGCCCCTTTTCCTCTTCCCTTGGGCCATCATCATCATGAGCAGCCATCGAATTGAACGAGTATCGGAATTGGTCAAGCGCGAGGTCAGTGAGGTTGTGCTGGGATTGAACCTGAGCGACTGCGGTTTCATTACGATCACGGCCGCGGAGGTCAGCCCCGACCTCAAGGATGGCCGGATCTACCTGAGCGTGATCGGTTCGGCGCAGCAGAAGCAGCGCGCCCTGGACGTGCTCGAACGCCAGCACGGCCATATCCAGCGCGAGCTGGCGCACCGCATCGTGTTGAAATATACACCGCGGTTGAAATTTGTTCTGGATGAAACCGAGGCGCGGGCCAGTCACATCGAGCACTTGCTCGACGAACTCGGAGGCGAACCGCCCGATGAGTGATGTCGTCCAGCAGATCAGCGAACTGTTGCGCAGCCAGAACACGTTTCTGGTGCTGACCCATTACCGGCCCGACGGCGACGCCGTGGGTTCGCAACTGGCGCTGCTGCTGATGTTGAAAGGCCTGGGAAAGACCGTCGAAGCCTGGAATGACGATGCGGTGCCGTCGAAGTTTCGGTTTCTCCCCTCCAGCGAACTCATCACCCGACCCCCCGCCGAGCCGAAGGACTTCGATGTGGTCATCGCCATCGACATCTCCACGTGGCAACGAGTTGGCACTGCCGCCCAGCGGATCGGCAAGCGAAAGTATTTCATCAACATCGACCATCACGTCAGCAATGAGAGATTTGCTGAGATCAACTGGATCGTCCCGGAAGCCCCCGCATCGGGACAGATCGCCTTCGATTTGTTGAAGCGGGGCGGGATCACGCTCACGCGCGACATTGCGACCTGCCTGTTTGCCGCGATCTCGACCGACACGGGGTCGTTCAGTTACGGCAACACCACGGCCGAATCGCTGCGCGTTGCCGCTGAATTGGTCGACACGGGGATCAATGTGGGCGAAATCTGCCGGCACGTGTACGAAAGCTATCCGTACGCGCGGCTGATGCTGCTGCAGAAGGCCCTGGCGCAACTCCAGTTGGCCGATCACAAGCGCATCGCGTACACGTGGGTCACCACGGAAATGTTCGAAGAATCGGGGGCCAAACGCGAGGACACGGAAGGCTTGATCGATTATGCCCGCGCCATCGAGGGTGTCGTGGTAGCCTTGCTGTTCGAAGAGTTGGCCGAACCGGGCAAGTTCCGCATCAGCCTTCGCTCCAAACATCCGAAGATCGATGTCAATTCCGTCGCCCGCCATTTCGGTGGCGGTGGCCACCGCGAGGCGGCGGGCGCGCGCCTCTCCGGCGAACCGCGGGAGATCGAGCGCAAGGTGCTGGCGGCTGTGAGCGAAGCATTGGCGGCAGCCAAGTTGTAGCTTCTTATCATGCAATCGCAACTGACACCGTTCGATGGCGTCCTGTTGGTGGACAAACCGACCGGGATGACCTCGCACGACGTGGTGGACCGGGTGCGACGCCATTTCGGGTTTCGGAAGGTCGGGCATTGCGGCACGTTGGACCCCGCCGCGACGGGCCTGCTGATCCTCGTGCTGGAACGCGCCACCAAACTGCAGGACCGGCTGATGTCCGACGACAAGGCGTACGAAGGGACGATGCTGCTGGGGGTTTCCACGGATTCGCAGGACGCCGACGGGGAAATCATTGCCGAGAAACCGGTGCCGGCTCTTACGGAGAACGATATCGAGGAGGCATTCGCCAAATTCCGGGGTGATATTCAACAGGTGCCGCCGATGGTCAGTGCCGTCAAGCATCAGGGCACGCCACTGTACAAACTGGCGCGCAAGGGCAAGACGGTGGAGCGCGAACCGCGGTTGGTGCACATCTATGACCTGCGGGTGGTCGCGCTGGACCTTCCGCGCATCCAGTTCCGCGTCGCCTGCACGAAGGGGACGTATGTGCGGACGTTGTGCTCGGAGATCGGGGACCTCCTCGGCTGCGGCGCGCACCTCCACGATTTGCGACGAACGCGATCGGGCAAATTTGATGTCAACGAGGCGCATTCCCTCGACGAAGTGCTGAAACAAACGCGCGAACAGTTACAGACGTTCATCATTCCCATCTTGAAGCTCATCGGCTCCGATGCGGCGTAATGCAGGTATTTCGCACATTTGAAGAATTCGCCGGGCGTCCCCGAAGGGTTTGCCTGGCGATCGGCGTATTCGACGGCGTCCATCTCGGACATCAACAGGTGATCGGGCAGGCACGGGACGACGCCCGGGCCAGCGGCGGCATGTCGGTGGTCCTGACGTTCGATCCGCACCCGATGCGCGTGCTGCAGCCGCAGAAGGCGCCGCTGTTGCTGACATCCACCGACCACAAACTCGCGCTGATGGGAAAACTCGGGGTCGATGCCTGCCTGCTGCTCAAGTTTGACAAGGCATTCTCGCTGACGCCGGCCGAGCAATTTATCGACATGGTCGCGCGCCACACCCATCCGCTCCAGGAGATCTGCGTCGGCACCCGGTTCCGGTTCGGGCACGATCGCACCGGTGACGTGCGGCTCATGGAATCGCTGGCCCCGAAGTACGGATTCGTGGCGAAGGAAATCAAACCGGTCAAGCTGGGCGATGAGATGATCAGCTCGACGGCGATTCGACAACACGTATTGCGGGGTGAGATCGATCGCGCTGCAGCGATGCTTGGACGACCGTTTTCGATTCTCGGCACGGTCGAGCCGGGCGACCACCGCGGACGCCAACTCGGTTTCCCGACCGCCAATCTGGATCCGCGCGACGAGGTGTTGCCTCCCGACGGCGTCTATGCCGTGCGGGTGATCATCGGCGCGGAACAACTCGGTGGCGTGGTGAACATCGGCGTCCGCCCCACATTTGTCGGAGCGCAACCCCGCCGCGTGCTGGAGGTTCACATTTTGGATTTTACACGCGACCTGTACGCGCAGAATGTCGAGGCTTGTTTCCTGTCGAAATTGCGGGACGAGCAGAAGTTCGTTTCGGTAGACGCGCTACGGAAGCAAATCACGGCGGATATCGAAACCGCGCGCAAGGTTCTTGGGCCACAGGCCTGACAGAAGTTGCTGTTTATCGCAACAGCTCGTTGAGTAGTGACAACGCGGGCGCTACGACGCTTCCTTGCCCGGCGAACAGCCAGCCCCGGTGAGCCGCGGCTCCGCCCATTTCGGCGGCCTGCACACCCGCTTCTCCGATGTCCATCTCCTCGCGCTGCGACCTTTCCCGGGCGGCATCGCTGCGGTAATTAGATTTCGCGAGGGCCAGCACCATGTTCTGCAATTCGTCGGCGTCGAGCCAGAGCTCGGCGCACGGGTCGCAGCGATTGATCTGGATCGCGGCCATGCCCATGTACCCATACTTGTCCATCGTCTGATGGCAATCGGGGCAGCGCAGCGTCGGCTGGTTCTGCCAACCGTCCGGCGAGCGGAACGACGTGACCTCGGCAGTCTCTTGCGGCACCGCATGCCAACTGTTTTCGAGAATGCCAATCAAGTCGGTATGCCCGATGAGCATCCCTTTGCAGTCGCGACAGCAGCGGAAGGCCACTTCGTCCAGTTGCTGATCTTCGAGCGGTCGCGAACAACGGGGGCAGTTCGCGCTCATACCTTCCTGCCGAATTTCTTCTCCAACTCGGCGTAGGACATCTGGATCATGGTCGGGCGGCCGTGCGGGCAGGTGTAGGGCAGCTCGCACTGGTGGAGTTGCTGGAGCAACGCGCGCAATTCCTCGCCGCGCAACGGGTCGTGCGCTTTTACCGCGTGACGGCAGACAGTGGTGGCGATTCGGTCCTCGCTCAATCGCCGGGCGTGGACTTCCTCCCCCACCTGGCGCAACTCGTCGATGATGTTGCGAAACGTCTGGGCGAGGTTGCCGGTCGGAAAATACGGCGGCAGCGCGTCGACCAGGAAGGTTTTCTCGCCGAATTCGCTGACACCGATGCCGAGCTTGTGCAACGTCTTCTGGTTGGCGTGGAGGAAGGCCGCATCGCGGGCGTCGAGTTCGAGCGTGAGCGGCAGCAGGAGCTTTTGCGCGGGGGCGGAATCGGTCTGGAGTTCCCGGAGCATTTTCTCGAACAAGACGCGTTCATGCGCGGCGTGTTGATCCATCAAGACCAGGCCTTCGGGCGATTCGATGAGGACGTAGAGTTGGCCGATCACGCCGAGAATGCGCCATGTGCCCTCGTCCGTGCGAACTTCAATCTGTGGCTCGGCGGGAGCCTCGCCCTCCACACGATCTCGGGGCACGTCCAGCAATTTGGATTGTTGCGCGGGCGGCGACGATGGCGGTTCGCCGCGCAACGCCAATGGCGGCGCGGGCGACCAGTGCGGTCGTGGACCGACAACGCGTTGCTGGAACTGGGGCCAGCCTTCGCGTTGGACGGGATGGAGTCCCGCCGTTTCCGGTTCGAGGGCGGCGCGCGCGGCATCGATCACGCACTGCCGCACGGCGGCTTCATCCCGAAAACGCACTTCGCGTTTGGCGGGATGAATATTGACGTCCACCAGTTCGGGATTGATGTCGATGAACAGGAATGTCACGGGGAATTTCCCTTTCATCAGGGCGGTGTGATAGCCTTCGAGCAGCGCGTAATTGATACCCTTGCTTTCGACTGGGCGTTGATTGACGAACAGATGCTGTTGCCGGCGGTCCGCGCGGCTGACGCCGGGTTTGCCGATGAAGCCCGTAACACGGACATCGCCCTGGGACAACTCGACGGCGAGAAGTTCCTCAACGAGTTGCGCGCCGTAGAGTTCCCGGAGACGCCCGGCGAGATCGTTGGTCGGCGCGAGGTTAAAGATTTCGCGGCCATCGACGACGAGCGTGAACGCCACGTTGGGATGCGCAAGCGCGCAGAGGGTGGCGATGTGCTCGATGTGCGCGGTCTCGGTCGGAATCGAGCGGAGGAATTTGCGGCGGGCGGGCAGATTGAAGAACAGATTACGAACCTCGACGACGGTTCCCTCCGCTGCGCCGATGTCGGCGACGGACAGGATTTTCCCGCCAGCGATCTCGATTTGCGTCCCGCTCAATGTGCCGCGTTCGCGGCTGGTGAGCGTGAACCGCGAGACGGCGGCGATGCTGGGAATGGCTTCCCCGCGAAACCCGAGCGACGTGATACTGTGCAGGTCTTCGGCGCGGGAAATCTTGCTGGTGGCGTGACGTTCGAGGGCGAGAAGCGCGTCGTCGCGGCTCATGCCGAACCCGTCGTCGGCGACATTGACGAGCGCGCGTCCCCCGTTCTTGATGGTGACCGTGACGCGACGGGCGTCGGCGTCGAGGGCGTTCTCGACCAACTCCTTCACGACCGAGGCGGGCCGCTCGATCACTTCGCCGGCGGCGATCTGGTTGGCGACCTGTTCGGACAGGAGACGAATCCGGTTCACGAGCGGATTATAGCGGACGGCAGAGCCGGTGAAAGCGGGAAAACGGGCAGGCGTTGAGCGTCAGAATGGGAGCAATTGACCGGTGGCGCCGTGATTCACGCGGTCCGGCGGAAGTATTTCTTCACGAAGAGCAGGAACCCGAGGAATGGCAACGCGCTGATGGCCGTGAGGACGAGCATATTCTGACTGGTAAGGAAACTGTTGCGCTGCATTTGCTCGATTTGCTGCGGCGGGTAGCCCATCAGCCGGTACATGTCCATCAGATCGACCCGCGCGAAGGTGATCAGGCCGGACGTAATGATTACTCCAAAGCCGATCAACGTAGCCCACCAGCCGGCGACATCGAGATGATAAATGGCCCAAGCGCAATAGAGCCACAGGGCAATGAACGGCAGGATCACGATTGCCCCCGGCAGCCCGCTTACCAAGAGGCCGAAGAACGGCATCACGCTGTTGTAGACGAGCATCATGAGGGCCATCCACACCGCTCCATAGGCGAGAAGGAGGCTCAACGCGAGGACGGGCAGCGGACAGGCATCGGTCCACCGCGTCACCGGATCGCGGGCCTGGCATGTCGCCTTCACATGGGGGCTGCGGTAAAACAACACCAACAAGCCCGGGAGAACAACGAACATCACGCTGACAAAACCAAGCGCGACGATGATGGCCACGGCCTGCGTTGCCTGCGACATGGGTTGTCCGCCGGACGGCACGTGGGCGAACGCCTTTGGCAAGAATATCGCCATGAAGAACTCCATGAGAACGCCCGTCAACAACCAGACCCACCCGAGAATCAGCAACAGCGCGCGCGCCCAGCGTCGGGCCATGGTCGATCCGATCCCGAGCCAGATAAACACGACGGACATGACGGCATAGACCATCACGGCCGGAAGCATGGTGCGGAGGTTTGTGGTGGCACCGGTTGTCTTGGCGGCCATCATTTGGCCGAGGATCATCAAAGGCACAAAGAGGGCGCAGAGGCATCCGATGAGGATGACGAGGATGCCGAACCCGATGAGGCCGCCATGGCGGTCCTTGAAATCGGCAGTGGGCGGGACGGGTGGCGGCTGATTCACAGCAAATGCCTCACTCATTTCTTGTTCTCCCAGGTCAGAAGCTGGGCGGAGTATAGGTGTCCCGACTGGATTTGTCACGCGCACAATGGAAACGATGCAAGGTGAAGACGTCTCAGGGCCACAGGTGCCATGAGACGGCCAACGTGCGATTCCGCGAGGAACGACCGGTCGTGGTGGTCAACGACGAGCGCTGGGCGTGTTGATCATGAAGTCGATGACCTTCTCGCTGACGCCACTTTTCTTGAGGTCGATGATCTCGGCGGTCGTCAAGTGAAACACCGCCTGGGAATTGCGGAGGTGGCTGAGAATGACGTCGTCGCTGATGCCCGCGGCGGCCAATGCCTTTATATCCGCCACCGCGATCGATTGATCCCGGTCGGCGCGCGGAGGTGGCGGCGGCGGCCGTTGCAAAGTTGGCGGCGGTGGAGGCGGAGGCGAATCCGAATCTGCATCCCGATCCACGGCTGTCGGTGACAGCGGACGGTCAACGGACGGTTGCTGCGGGCTCTGCGTCACGGACGCCGGCGGAGGCGAATCGTAGTAGTTGGCGGGTGGTGAATTGTAGTCGACGGTTGCCTGCGAGCTGTAGACGGCGGGTGGCGGGTAGTACGCGGCGGGCGGGTAATAGTACCCGTTGTAATAATTGCCACCGTAGTAATATGGCGCGTAGGCGTACGAAAGCCCCCACCACGGATACCAGCCCAAGCCCCAGCCCCAGCCCCAACCCCGGCCCCAACCGCCCCCCCAGTGCCCACCGTAATATCCACCGCCGTGGTATCCGCCGCCATGATAGCCGCCACCGCCGAACCCGCCACCGTGATAGCGCGCGCCGAGGGAACTGATCCGGGAGCCAGTGCTCGCGAAATGGCCCGTTTCGGCGAAGGTTGCGGAAGCCAAAAAGCTGGTGGCGACGGCGACCGCCGCCACGACAACGAGAAATTTGACGACTTGTTTCATGGCACACTCCAATCTACTGCCATATTAGACTACTCCCAACAGCGAATTGTTCAAGTCGCAGATGATCTTGGCAGCGATCGGCTATCCGATCCGGGGGACGGTGATATCGCCCGAGTGATGGAGAATGCCGAAGGCGAACAACAGCCAGACGACGACGCAAATCACCACCACGGCGTTGAGGATTGATTTGATTTTACCGTCCATCGGGATGTAGTTGTTGACCAGCCAGAGCAAGATGCCGATGACGATCAGGGTGACGGCGAGATTCATGAGTGGCATAAATGACCCCCCATGTGAAGGTATGTAGTAGTATTCATACCGTGAACGTAAGCCCGAGAGCGGACGGCCACAATAGGGCGATACCCTACCCTGAGTTTAGGAAGCCAGCCTAGATCTGGGTGTTGGGATACTGGCGAACGCGAACCAACGCGAAGGGCAGCGCCACCCGATTTCCCTATGACCTCGATCCTGTGCTAGTCTGGCTGCTGGTTGGAGGGAGTTTGCAAATGGCGCCGGTCAGCTTCCTCGACGCTGGGACCGAGTTTGTCTGACTTGGCCTGGTCGCTCCACCAAGGAACAATCTCCGGATTAAACGGCGGCTGGCCGCTCTGTGAATTCCACCACTTCCCCCACGCTCTCCAGTCCTCGCCAAAATTCTGCCCGGTCAACTCGACCAACGAAACCTGCGCCCACCAGCGCGTGTCCGAGTTGCGGTGGTACAGCAGGTGAATCATGTCCGGAACGACCGACGGGTCGCCGATAATTCCCAGGGCGCGGACAGCCAGCCAGCGGCCCCGATTATTTTCTGCCTGATGGCTAAGGGCCAACTCGCGCAGTGCGGGCAGCGCGTTGGTGGAGTGCATGGCGGCCAGCGCGCTGATGGCCTGGTAATACGCGGCACTGGCAGTTTTCGGCCCGTTGAGCGTGTTCAGCAAACGCTGTTCCAAAGTGGCCCGCCGCCACTCCGACCAGCCGTCAAACGTGCGGTTGTCGAGAAGGTTGTGGAACTGCTCCACGGTCGATTGCACGACGAGACGCTGGTCGTCGTTCAACAGGTTCCAGGACGGACTCGAACCGACAAGGTCACTGGCGGTAATGGCCAGCTTTCGTTTCCCTTTCCCTTTCCGCTTCTTTTCGGTGCCTACCGCCGGAGAAGAGCGTTTGGTGTCGATTTTACCGGCCGTCTTGCCGCCACGGATCACCGAAAGGGAGACGTGCATACCGGGGTGGAGGTCGGACAATTTGATGCGCCGGCCATTGATCGTAACCGCCGTCAACGAGGTCAGCGTATAGGTGGTGTTGTTGCCTGCGGCGTCGGAGACGATGACTTGGTTGTTGGGGAGGTCGATGGAAACCACTTCCATCACATCGCCGGGGTTTCCGCTCTCGGCCCAAGCCGGCGACCACAGCAGCGAGAACACGACCCCGATGGCGACGGCCAGACAAGAAATGCGCCGATTCATCCAGATCCTTTCCACAGACAGGACGCGTTGGGGTCAAACGTCGACCCCCCAAACGGGGTGACGCTTGCTCATACGCCTGTTACGGCCAGTCGTTCAAGCCAAATCAAGACGGAGGCACGAGACGGGCTGCCCCTCACCTTAATCCTTTGCCGCCTCGGCACAACCAGCGGCTTCTCGTCCGACTCGATTCCCCCGCACGCGGGGCGAGGAGACCTGTTTGTCTGCCCCCTCACCTTTATCCTCTCCCCCGAAGGGGAGAGGAACCCCCCTCTCCCTTGTCGTGTAAGGGAGAGGGTCAGTGTGAGGGTACTTCCTACCGACCGATGGTTCCCCGTCAAATGAACTGTGACAGAGCACTAGTCTGGCGGCTTACTGGAGAGATTTTGGAAATGGAGCCGGTCAGCTTCATCGAAGCTGTGAGCGAGTTTGTCTGGCTCGGCCTGGCCGCTCCACCACCGGATAATTTCCGGATTGAACAGCGGCCGGCCGTGCTGCCGATTCCACCACGTCCCCCACGCGTTCCAGTCCTTGCCGAAATTCTGTCCGGTCAACTCGACCAACGAAATCTGCGCCCACCAGCGTGTGTCCAGGTTGCGGTGATACAGCAGGTGGATCATGTCCGGAACGGCCGACCGGTCGCCGATGATACCCAGGCCGCGGACAGCCAGCCAGCGGTGCTGGTTGTCGACTCTCCCACGGTTGAAGGCCAACTCGCGCAGTCTGGGCAACGCGCTGGCCGAGTGCAAGATGGTCAGGGTGCTGATGGCTTGGGAATACGCGTCGGGCCGCGGCCCGTTGAGTATGTTCAGCGCACTCTGTTCTGCAGCGGCGCGCTGCACGTCCGTCCAGTCGTCATACATTCCGCTGTAGAGAAGGCCGCGGTAGTGGTGTGCAGTCGATTCCGCGATGAGACGCTGGTCCTCGTTCAACAAGCTCCAAAACGGACTCGAAGCGATAATGTCAGGGGCCGGGGTCGCCGCCGGGGCTGGTTCCGGTTTCGGCATCGTTCGGGCGCTTACCGCCGGAGGAGTGCCTGTGGCGTCGATTTTGTCGGCCGTCCTGCCGTTCTGGATCACCGAGAGGCAGACGCGCATGCCCGGGCGCAGGTCGGATGATTTGGCGAGCTGGCCATTGATCGTAACCGCCGTCAACGGGGTCAGCGCATAGGTGGCGTTGTTGTTGCCTGCGGGATCGGACACGGTGATTTGGTTGTTGAGGAGGTCGATGGAAACCAGCCTCATGACATCGCCGGGGTTTCCACCCCTGGCAATCCTGGCCGAAGCCGGCAAGCATACAAACGTGAACACAACCCCGATGGCGATGGCCAAGCAAGAAATGCGTCGGTTCATCCGGTTCCTTTGCGCAGACAGGACGCGTTGGGGTCAAACAGCGACCCCTCAAACGGGGTGATATTGGTTTATAGGCTTGGGCCGGCATGTCGTTCAAGCCAAATCAAGACGGAGACAGGACGAAGGCGGAAAGCCACAGATTCACACAGATGGCCGTCAAAGAAGGCCGCCGTGGAAGCGTCCGAACGCGCGGGCCAGCAGGATGGCCATGAGGAGCGCGCCGAGGCCGAAGGGGACGATGTGCTTCGTCTGCCGCAGCTCGAAATTCCCCGTGCGCACCACGAGCAGGTAGGCCATCAGGAGATTAAACATCCCCCAGAGGGCGTTGACCGCGGACGACGACAGCCCCTGGCCCGGAGGCGACGCGAACGGCGATTGGAACGGGCTGCCCGAGACACCGGCGACGAGGTGCGGAACGCTGTTCATTAGGAAAGCGCCGCCGAAGAAGTAGGCGATGAAGTGACGTACGCGTGTTTGGGGCATGAGTGAAAGGATATCGGGTTTTGGAGTCCGCACAAGCGTTTCTTTGGGTCACCGCGAATGCACGCGAATAGACGCGAAAGGCGAGCCACAGATTCACACGGATGGCACGGATGAGCGGCGGACGGGAAATGGCTGACGGGCGGCAGGACCGCGATTGGATGAACGTGTCACGCGGAGGCGGGAAATGAGGGTGGCGAGGATGGAGGGCTAAACGGCTTTGCGGCGATCAAATGTTACGATGATTAGATGGGACCCTAATTCCGTTCCCCTCTCATCGCAGCTCCCGTTATGACGGGCTAGATGCAGGACTATGGCGAGGCTGCGGCTCCGACGAACTTGTCCTGCTTCCAAACACCTTCTTTCACTTTGCCGTCTGGATACGTCATTTTGCCTTTGCCGTCCGATTTGCCATCCTTGAATTGTCCAACGTATTTGCGACTATTGGGCCATGTGAATGTCCCTTGACCATCGTACTTGCTGTCTTTGAACTGGCCCTCGTACCTCGATCCATTTGGAAACGTGTACGTTCCTTGGCCACTCAAGCGGTCATCCTTGAACCCTCCGACGTACTTCCGTCCATCCGTCCATGTGTACATCCCCTGGCCATTTGGCTGGTTGTCCCGAAACTCTCCAGCGTATTTTGACCCGTCTGGCCATGTGAGCGTTCCTTGGCCATTCTTTTCGCCATGCTTGAACTCGCCAATGTACTCCGAGCCATCTGGAGTCGTGAGCGTTCCTTGCCCATTGCGCTGGTCGTTTTCAAACTCTCCAACATACTTCGTCCCATTTTGCCACGTAAATGCTCCCTGTCCGTTGTATTTGAAAGCCTTGAATTCCCCGACGTACTTTGACCCGTCAGAAAAAGACAGCGTCCCATTACCATCTGGCTTCCCGTCCTTAAAATCCCCGACGTATTTCTGTCCATTCGGCCACGAGTACGTCCCTTGGCCGATGGGTTTCCCGTCTTTCATTTTTCCTATGTATATAGCGTCGGGCAGTCCGTCCCAAGGTGCTCCCGCTCCCCACGTAAGCATATTATAATCATCGGGATGTGTTGGAGCGTTCCACAGGATATTCGTCTGCTGGGTGTAAGAAACGCACGGATACAATAACGAGATGCAAATTATTTCCCCAACAAGGAGGCTCAGACGTTTCATTGTCGGCTCCGGTTCGGATTGCTTTCGACTGCCCCCGTACTACTGCTCTCGACCCGAACTAGCAATTAGAAACCAACGTTAACGACCCTCTGCCCATCCCACCTCCGTCTCGTCGCGGTTCTCTGGTTGTACTGTCTCGCCTACGGTGTCAAGGACACTACGCCGCGCGACACACGACCGCCGCTCGTGCGTTCCGCCTTTCCGATTCTACCGTCTCGCCTGGAAGATGGGGCAGGAGGCGTGCTGACGGCAGGCCGGGGCGGAAACGACCGCAAGCAGGGACGCTCGCGCTACCACGGCAGGGACGGTGCGACGGCCCGGAGCGCGCCGATTCACCCCGAAAGCCACGTGAAACGTGGTAAACTTTCGGGGCAGGCCCTTCGACGTTGCTCCCTTCGACACCCCGCCAGAGGCGGACAAGGCTCAGGGCAAGCAGGGTGAACAGAGCCCGGCCGGGGGCGGTCAAAGGCGTACAGGCGGAAGGACGGCGGGGGGCGGAAACGACCGCAAGCGGGGACGCTCGCGCTACCAACGGAAGGACGGCGGGCTGGGCCCTTCGACTCCGCTCAGGACAGGCCAGCCCGCCCTACCCCACCAACGGAAGGCGATAGTATTATGCGTATTTGTAATTGACATGCACGTACTGTTGCGATATCGTATGCCGCGCTATAAGAAGATCGTGATTGAGAATCGCCGTTCTTTGAAAACGAGTCGGAAGGCAGCAACGACCGACGCTCGTAGAGCGCCGCTACAGTACCGCTATGCCCGGGGAGCAAGGGGCCGGTGAAAACAGCGTTTTTGCGAAACGAACCCACCGTTTCTTGACAAATGGAGGTGTCGATGGTGGTTGTGGTGCAAGTGGTTAGGAGGCTTTAGGGGTCGATTTTTGGTTTGGGTTCGTTTGGGTTCGTTCGGGGTGTTCGCGTCGCCGCCGTAATGGCTGTCGGGGCGGGATTCGATCTCTTGACCCTCGTGGAGCGGCAATGCTAAATTCACCCGCTCCCGATGTGATGGACGAATTATGGATGGTGGCCGTAGCTCAGCCTGGTAGAGCTCCAGATTGTGGATCTGGCTGTCGCGGGTTCAAATCCCGTCGGTCACCCCATCCTTCCCGAGCGCGACAGAGCGTGCTTGCATTCGCCACGCGGCTGGTTTAGGAAACTGGCTCCTGAGAACTGAAAGGGGAGCATCCATCAGATGGAATCGGATATACTACAGAATCTTTACGTGTTCTTGCTGGCAACGTTTCTGGGGCTGGAAATCATCCGGCGCGTCTCGCCCCTGTTGCATACGCCGTTGATGTCGCTGACCAACGCCATCTCGGCCATCGCCGTCGTGGGATCGATCGTCATTGCCGGCGAACAGAAGACCACCTTGAGCGCCGTGCTCGGAACGGTCGCGGTCGCCGCCTCGATGACCAACATCGTTGGCGGTTACATGATCACCTACCGCATGCTGGTGATGTTCAAAAAACGCGAACCGAAGAAGTCCTAGGAACCCATGGAACACCTGATTCAATTTGTGTACATGGCGTCAGCGGCGTGTTTCATACTCGCCCTGAAATGGATGAGCGCGGTGCCCACGGCCCGGCGCGGGGTCATCACCGGCATCCTCGGAATGACGCTCGCCGTCGGCGGCACGTTGCTGCTGCTGGGGCCGGAAGCGAGCGCCCACGGCTGGTTCGAGACGTACCGCTGGATCCTGGTGGCGTTCGTGGTCGGCGCCATCATCGGCGTGCCCATGGCGATGATGCCGATGACCGCCGTGCCGCAACGAACGGCGCTGTCGCACGCTTTCGGCGCGCTGGCGGCGGCGTTGGTCGGAACGGCGGAGTATTACCTGCGGGGCGCCAGTCTCACGCATTTTACGATGACGGCTCTCGGAGTGGAAGTGTTGCTTGGCTATTTGACGTTCACGGCGAGCTTGATGGCCACCGGAAAGCTTCAGGAAATTCTTCCCACACGTCCGATCACCTATCGCGGCCAGAATTTTGTGAACTTCCTGCTGATTGGCGTCGCGATCCTGGTCACCGTTCTGCTCATCGTGGATCCGTCCAAATCGTTTTTGTTTCCCGTGATGTCGGTGTTGGCCCTGATTTTTGGCGTGTTGCTGATCATCCCGATCGGCGGCGCCGACATGCCGACCGTCATTTCGCTGTTGAATTCTTACGCCGGTCTGTCGGCCTGCGCGATGGGCTTCGTGCTCAATAACAAACTGCTCATCATCGCCGGCGCGCTCGATGGTTCTTCGGGCTTCATTCTCTCGGTGATCATGTGCAAGGCGATGAACCGCTCGTTCACGAACGTCCTGTTCGGCGCGTTCGGACAGGTCCAGGTCGCCGCGGCGGCCACGGAAAAACGCCCCGTGCGCAGCGCCGCGCCGGAGGAAGCGGCGGCGTTGCTGGAATCGGCGAACGCGGTGATGATCGTGCCCGGCTACGGCATGGCCGTCGCCCAGGCCCAACACAGCGTCCGCGATTTGTATGACGCGTTGACCAAGCAGGGCGTGAACGTCCGGTTCGCGATCCATCCCGTGGCGGGGCGGATGCCCGGTCACATGAACGTGTTGCTGGCCGAAGCCGACATTCCCTACGACAAATTGCTGGAGATGGACGAAGCGAACGCCGAACTGCCGCAGACGGATGTCGCGCTGGTCATCGGCGCCAACGATGTGACCAATCCCGCCGCGCGCACGAACAAGGCCAGCCCGATCTATGGGATGCCGATCCTCGACGTGGACAAGGCGCGCACGGTCATGGTCATCAAGCGCAGCATGAACCCGGGTTTCGCCGGCATCGACAACGATCTCTATTACCAGGACAAGACTCTCATGCTGTTTGGCGACGCCAAAGGGTTTACCGGGCAGATCCTGAAAAATCTGAGCAGCGCCAACGGCGGCGGCATGCACTGAGAAAGTAGAACGGTCGTCTCGCCCGTTTGCCGGTAGCGGCGCGGTCTCCCGCTCTGATTCATGCACTCCGCCCGCAAAACGGGCCGGTCTATGCCGGCTTGCTTCCGTTGTGCGTCACGCACGCGCCCTTGATGATCTCGTCGGTGAAATCGAGGTTGAGCTTGCCGTCTTTGACGAGCAGCTTGAGCAGCTCGGTGACATTCCGCCCGTACAACTGGCTCGCGTGCACCGGCAACGTGCTGGGCAGATTGGTCGGGCCGATGATCGTGACGCCGTGTTTGACGACTTCTTTGTCGGCCTCCGTCAATTCGCAATTGCCGCCGGTCTCCGCCGCCAGATCCACGATGACGGAACCTGGCTTCATCGCGGCGACCGTTTCCTTGGTGATCAGGCGGGGCGCGGGCCGGCCGGGAATCAACGCCGTGGTGATGACCACGTCGAACTCCTTCGTCTTGTCGGCGAGCATCTGCTGCTGCTTGCGTTTCGCTTCGTCGGTCAGCTCTTTCGCGTAACCGCCCTTGTCTTGCGTGTCCTTGATACCGAGATCGAATTCCAAAAACTTCGCGCCAAGACTTTCGACCTGCTCCTTCACGACCGGCCGCACGTCGTAGCCCCACACGACTGCGCCGAGCCGTCGTGCCGTCGCGATCGCCTGCAATCCCGCCACGCCCGCGCCGAGCACGAGCACCTTGGCGGGCCGGATCGTGCCCGCGGCCGTCGTCATCATCGGCAAATACTTGCCGAGAGCGGCGGCAGCAATCAGCACCGCCTTGTAGCCGGCCACATTCGCCTGGGAGGAAAGCGCGTCCATGCTTTGCGCGCGGCTGATGCGCGGAACGGCGTCCATGCTGAAGGCCGTGACCCGTCGCGCCGCCAGACGTTTCACGAGGTCGGGATTGACCGCCGCGTAGAGGAACGCAATCAACACCGCGCCTTCACGCAACGCATCGGCTTCATGTTTGCCGAGCCGCGGATGATCCATCGGCTTGTTGATTTTGACCACGATGTCGGACTCGCTGAACAGAGCGTTCGGGTTGACGATCCTGGCTTTCGCCCGCTCGTAATCAGCGTTGGAGAAGAAGGCGCCCTCACCGGCCCCGTCTTCGACAAGCACTTCCAAGCCGGCTTTGGCGAGCGCGCCCAGAGAGTCCGGAGCCAGCGCGACGCGACGTTCGTTCGGCACAATTTCTTTTGGAATTCCAATTTTCATGGGTAAGTTGGAGTGTTCCTATACCAGAGCCAGGCGCCGTTGTCATTCCCTTTCCGAGGGTTGTCCCAATTGCAACGGCCACGCAATGGGAGAGACTTGCGCCGCCAGAAAAGAAATCTCTCGCCAGCCGGGGATGTACCGGGTACGATGCCGCGACGGGTCTTTAGGATGAAGAGACAGGAAACCAACCTCACTGCGGCTGAACTCAAGGCGATCGAGGAACACAAGTACTATCTCTCGCAACAGCGCGGCACCGAGGTGAGTATCGACGAAGCCATCGACGATTTTGTCCAAAACGTCGCCGAGGACTGGCGACGAGAGAAGCTGAGACGGGACAACCTCGAGCAGCGCGACGAAATCGAGAAGCACAAGTACCTGCGTTCCCTGGCAGAAGGCCGGGACATCGGCGGGTCTTCCGCCGCGGAGGAATGGTGCCAGAAATATGCCCACATCTGGCGCACGGAACGCGAATCGCTGGAACGAAACGGCTTCCAGAGAATCCTCGTGACCGTTCGCAACAAGGAAGGACTCCATCTCCGACCGGTTTCGGCTGTCGCCGGCCTGGCGGCCCAATTTGATTGCGACATCTACGTGCACAAGGAAGGTATGACGTACTACAACTTCCTGCTGGACGGACGCCCGTACATGAACGTGCGATCCATTCTCGGGCTGCTGTCCGTGGGGACGCTGCTTGGTGACACGTTGGAGTTTATCGCCACCGGCTCCCAGGCCGGGGACGCGCTGAAGGAGCTGACCGACCTGCTTACCAAGGAGCCACCCGAGGCGAGCGCCGTCAATCGATAGAACTCTCTCCCAGGAGCGGACGTGGGTCACCCAAAGCGGCCGGGCATTATTGACGCCAGGATTACCGCGGAATATGTCATCTGCGGGGTTTGCCTGACGAAGAACCGGATCGTTTCCCACCAGCAGGCTCTTCGTCCCGTGTGCGGTCGATGCGGCTATCCCCTGCCCGACCCGTTTGAAGCACAATCGGGGATCCGTTCGCTTGGCGAATGGATGGCCCGGTATCGTTACGCTCTTGCCGCAATCACAGGACTCCTCCTGATAGGATTGTTTGTATGGCTCGCGAGTGGAAAGGAGGAGCGTTCGACCTCGTTGTCAGGGCCGCGAACGCAACTGCCCGACGCCGCACGGATCAATGATCGCGAGGCGCCGGTGTCTGTCGTCGCGCTCGTCGTCCGCGGAGAAGCCGCGACAGGCACCGACGACGAACAAGGTGATCTTCTGCCGGGGTCACGTCTGTCACAGAACGGATCGCCATCCAACGGCCTGTACGGACCGGGAACCCCGACCAAGGAAAACTGGATGAAGTCGGAATCCGTGGTCATCGTGATTGATGTTTGCGCTGGCCGCGCCCGGGAACGTTTCCAAGCCGGCAGCGGTCACGACGGTGATCTGCCGGGCGTATTTGTCTCGTCGCGCCTCCAGCAGACACAAGGTGATCCGTTGGATCTGTTGGCCAGCCCTCATGTGGTCGAACAAATCCACATCAACACCGGGTTGGACCTGAGTAACTGACAATTCCAACAGCGCCCTGGACCGCCACCAGCGGCATCCACCGCTGTCCGCCAGGCTCTTGCGCGTCAGGAGCCTTTCACCTTCCCAGGCCTGTGAATCCGTAAGATAGAACGGCAGCCGGGTTTGCGTTTGCAAAGCGGGGCGCAGTTCGTTACCGTTGCGGCCGGATGATTGGCTCGACTTTTGCAGATTTCACCGTGCTTGATAAGATCAACCATGGTGGAATGGCGACCATTTTTCTGGTGGCGGATCGACAGGGCCAGCGGCTTATCCTGCGCATGTTGCTTCCCGAGCACCGCTTTCATTGGACCCGCCTCCGACAATTCAAATGGGGGTGCAATGTCATGGAACATCTCGACCACCCAAATATCGTGCGGTACTTTGGGAGCGGGAAGTTCAACGGCCTGCGCTATGCGATCATTGAATACGTCGATGGACCAAACCTGAAGGAAGCCATCCTCCGCAACGACCCAAACCTGCGGCTCAATCAACTCAAGATGCTGACCGGCATGGCCGCAGCGCTGGCCCATGTCCACGAGCGCGGGTTTCTCCACCTCGACTTCAAGCCGGAAAACGTGCTGGTGCCCAAGTCATACGATTCAAAACTGATCGATTTCGACCTCTCGATCCCGCGGCCCGCAAAACCAAGGCGGGAACCGAAACTGTCCGGCACGCCCTTATATCTCGCGCCCGAACAGATCGCGCGCCGGCCCGTCGACGAGCGCGCGGACATCTTTTCTTTCGGCGTTACGGCATACGAGATGATCACCGGCAGGAAGCCGATTGCGGGAAACACTCGCGAAGAAATCCTGCAGAAATACTCGGAGTTCAACGAGCACCTGCGACCACCTCGCACACTGGCCCCGGACATCCCCCATTCGATTGAGCGGGTCATCCTCAAATGTCTTGAAAAGGACCCGGCGGCCCGGTACCCTGCCATGAGTTTGGTGGTTCGCGACTTGCAGACATGAAACTTTGGCTCAGTTTGGTCGTACTGACAATCTGGCTTGCGGGTTGTGACCGACTCCCAAGTTCGTCGTCGTCCACGCCCGCAGCCGAATCGCCGACCTCGACTGTCGCCGCCCCGCTCACGGACGCTGTGGCCGCGATCAGCCGCCCACCGGCATCCGCCGAAACCGACGTCGACCAATACCAGCACGCACAGGAGCTGCAAGGCGAGGGCAAATTATCTGACGCTCGCGCGTTGTTGCAGCCGTTGGCGGATGACGGTAACGCCTCGGACAAGACCCTCGATTTGTTGGGCGAGATCGACACGAAGATCCTGCTCACGCCCGCGCCGGCGGACGGAAAAACCGATTACACGATTGTCGCGGGAGATTCGCTCGGTAAACTCGCCCAGCGGTTCGGCACGACCGTCGACCTGATCAAGAAATCCAACAACCTGTCCCGCGACCTGATCCGCGTGGGCGACCGGCTACGCATTTATCAGGGCCATTTTGCCGTCATTGTCAACAAAACCACGAATGAACTTCGATTGACCGACAACGGCAAGTTTTTCAAGCGGTACCGCGTCGGCACGGGCCAGTACAGCAAGACGCCCGTCGGTGAATTCAAAATCACGACGCGGATTCCGAACCCGCCCTGGTGGCGGCCCGATGGCAAGACAATTCCCTTCGGCGATCCCGAGAATATTCTGGGCACCCACTGGCTCGGCCTGAATGTGCCGGGCTATGGCATCCACGGCACTTGGGACACCAACTCGATTGGCAAACAAGCCACCGCGGGTTGCATTCGCCTCCTGAATGATGATATTGGGGAGTTGTACACGATCTTGCCGGTCGGCACCACGGTGGTCATTCACGAGTAGGAAGGAGCCGGATCACGGATGAAAATCTATACACTGGAATTCGAAAAGCCCATCACCGAGCTCGAGCAAACGCTCGAGGCCCTGCAAAAACAGGCGGTGGAACAAAAGATCGACCTCTCGGCGCAGATTCACTCGATTGAGGAAAAGCTGGAAGCCACCAAGAAGGAGGTCTTCACCAATCTCAACCCGTGGCAGCGTGTCCAACTCGCCCGGCATCCGAAACGGCCGTACATGCTGGACTACCTGCAGCGCATTGCCACCAATTTTATCGAACTGCACGGCGATCGCCGGTTTGCCGACGACCACGCGATCGTTGGCGGGCTGGCGGAAATCGATGAGCGACGGGTGATGGTCATTGGCCAACAAAAGGGCCGCGATACCAAGGAAAATTTGATGCGCAATTTCGGCAGCCCGCATCCCGAAGGCTACCGCAAGGCGTTGCGACTCATGCAACTGGCCGAAAAGTTCGACGTACCGGTCATTTGCTTCATTGATACGCCGGGCGCTTACCCGGGAGTCGGCGCCGAGGAACGCCACATTGCGGAAGCGATTGCCGTCAACCTGCGGGAAATGATGACGTTCAAGACACCGTTGCTGGCAGTGGTCATCGGCGAGGGCGGGTCCGGCGGCGCGCTCGGTATCGGTGTGTGCGACCGTGTCCTCATTCTCGAAAACGCCTACTACTCGGTGATTTCACCCGAAGGTTGCGCCGCGATCCTCTGGAAGGACCGCGCCAACGCCGCCCAGGCTGCTGCCGCCCTCAAACTCACGGCGAAGGATCTGCTGGAACTCGACGTCGTCGATGAGGTCATTCCTGAACCGCTGGGTGGCGCGCACAAGAATTACGATGAGACCGCCGCCTCGCTCAAAAAGGCGATTCTGAAGAACCTCGATAAGCTCTGGGAAATGAAAATCTCGGATTTACTCGAAGCGCGGTACAAGAAATTCCGCCGGATGGGCGTCTTCACCCGTGTCGAACCGAAGAAGCGAGGACGCGCCAAGAAGGATGCTGCCGTGGTCACTCCCGCTCCGACCACCGCCTGAAATGGTAACCATCCCGCTTAGACGCAACCACTTTCTGCTTCCCAAGCCGCCTCGGCTTATGTTACAGACTCGGCATACGGTGCGCGTAACATTGGCGGTAAACACGCGCCACCAAATCTTAGGGGAGAATACATGAAACGATGGCTGTGTGTGATCGGAGTGGCGTTGTCCCTCGGTTGTGCGTCCGCAGTCGTCCGTCCCTACATTGGCGATCAACAGGCGTGGCCCACAGGCAGCGGCAGCATCGTCAGCACCAACTACAGTTTGCCCGTATTCACATCCTTGCCACCGGTTTCCTACGATGTGCTTGCCGAAGTGCGCATCAGCAGCCCGTTCTACGCCCAACCCGAAGAGCACCACCTCCCGTTGCTCGTCCAGAAGGCGAAACAACTGGGGGCCGATGCGTTGGTCTTTGTCCAGGGCAAGATCTTCTTCAGCACCAATTATGGCCCCCGCAATGGCGCCGCGCAGGACACCGGAGAACAGAAGGTGCCGACCTTGACAACAGTCAACACGTTCAACCCCGATTCGTTCGCGAGCGACGTCAATGTCCTGGCGATCCGCTGGACGGGTGACGCGCCCGCCGGATTGCCGTCGCACCCCAAAGCGGCACCCATCGTGGCAACACCGCCGGTGGAAGTGCCTCCTGCCACGGCGACACCGGCCCTAACTGCCGAGCCTGCCAAAACGGATTCCACAGCGCCTGCCCCTGCTCCAACTCCGGCACCGGCGGCTCCGTCAACTCAATAGCCACAGGGCGGCAGATTGGTCGCCAGGTTCCTATTCGCTGAGGTCAACTGGCGTCTTCCACGTCCAGCTTGATGTGCAGGTCGCGCAACTGCTTCGATTCGACCTCGCTCGGCGAACTCGTCATCAAGTCCACGGCTTTCGCCGTCTTCGGAAAGGCAATTACGTCGCGAATGTTGGAGGAACCGCACAGGATGGCGCACAAACGATCGAAACCCAATGCGATGCCGCCGTGCGGGGGTGCGCCGTACTTGAATGCTTGGAGCATGTAGCCAAATCGCGATTCGGCGACGTCCGCGGGTATCTTGAGCACGTCGTGGAACATCTTCTTCTGCACCGATGGCTGGTGGATACGAATCGAACCCCCGGCCATCTCCTGGCCGTTCAACACGAGGTCGTATTGCAGTCCGCGGACTTTCAAAGGCTCCGTATCCAGCATCGGCACGTCTTCAGCCACTGCCGCCGTGAATGGATGCTGGCGCGCGAAATACTTCTGGTCCTCCGCGCGGTATTCCAGCAACGGGAAATCGATGACCCAAAGGAAATTCCACTGGTCGTCGCGCACGGTGAGTTTGGTGTCCTTCTTGAGAATGTCGGCGACGATAAGCCGCAGCCGGCCCAGCACTTCCCACACCGTCTCGCGCTTGTCCGCGCCAAACAGAATCAGGTCGCCCTCTTCAATCTTCAGTTTCTCGACGAGGGCCTTCTTCTCGGCATCGTTAAAGAACTTCACAATCGGCGATTTCCATTCGCCGCCCTCGACCTTGATGTACGCGAGTCCCTTCGCGCCAAAGCTTTTTGCCGTCTCCGTTAATGTCTCGATTTGGCCCTGTGTGACTGAGGCCAGCCCCTTCGCATTAATCGCTTTGACCACGCCACCGGCGTCGACGGCTCCGCGAAACACCTTGAATTTGCTCTGCGCGAAATCGCCTGTTAGATCGATCAATTCGATCCCGAACCGAGTATCCGGCTTGTCGCTACCGAAACGTTCCATGGCTTCCGCGTAGGCCATCCGGGCAAATGGTATCGGCAATGTTTCGTTGCGCGCCACCTTCCAGATGTGCGCCACGAGTCCTTCAATCATCGCCAGAACGTCTTCGCGCGTGACAAACGACATCTCCACGTCGATCTGCGTGAATTCCGGTTGTCGGTCCGCTCGCAGGTCTTCATCCCGGAAACATTTTGCGATCTGGAAATAGCGATCCACACCCGCCACCATCAGCATTTGCTTGAATTGCTGGGGTGATTGCGGCAACGCGTAGAACTTCCCCGGGTTCACCCGTGACGGCACAAGGTATTCGCGCGCCCCTTCGGGCGTGCTTTTGAACAGCATCGGCGTCTCGACTTCGAGGAAACCGTTCGCGTCGAAATAATCGCGCACGCCTTTGGCAATGCGATGGCGCAGCACCAGGTTGCGCGCCATCGACGGCCGCCGCAAATCGAGGTAGCGATATTGCAACCGCAAATCCTCACCGGCTTGCGCGCCGCCTGACTCGTCGATCTGGAATGGCGGCGTCTCGCTCGGGTTGAGGATCTCGAGGTGATGCACCAACACTTCGACCTCGCCCGTCGCCATCTTGGGGTTTTCGGTGCCGGCGGGTCGTTGCCGCACCGCGCCTTCGACGGCAACGACGAATTCGCTGCGCAGTGACTGGGCCAGTTCCCACGACGGCTTGTTGTGCTGGGGGTCGAACACGACCTGGGTGTTGCCGCCGCGATCACGCAGTTCGATAAACACAATCCCGCCCAGATCGCGCCGCACGTGCACCCAGCCCATCAGCGTGACCTTCTGTCCAACCTGCGCCGCGCGCAATTCTCCGCAATGATGTGTCCGTTTCATGAAGCCTTCCGCAAAATCTCCGTCGCCCTGGATATGCTGACGCGCTCTTCCGTTTCCGCCGTAAGGTTCTTCAGCTTCACTTCGCCAGCCTTCCACTCGTCCGGTCCGACCACCAGCGCGTAACGAGCTCCGGCCGCCGAAGCCGACTGAAACTGCTTGCCTACCTTCGTTTCGGTGAACGCGTAGTCTACCGCAATTCCCGCGTCGCGCAACTGGTGAATCAGCTTGAGCGCCTCTGCCCGTAGCGCCTCATCGGCGATAACCACGTAGCAATCCAATCCCCAATCAACTTTCGGAAGCAGCCCGCGATCTTTCAACAATTCTCCCAGCACGACATCGCCCATACCAAACCCCAGCGCAGGCAAATCGACGCCGCTCACCTGTTTCAAGAGATTGTCGTAACGACCACCGCCCGCAATGGCGCGCAGTTCACCCTTCCGATCGTGAATCTCCCACACAATCCCCGTGTAGTAAGCCAGCCCGCGCACAATCTTGAAATCCACCTGGCAATACGCCGACAAATCACCAAGCTCCGCAAGCGCCTCTTGCAGCTCTGGCGCGTCGGCTTCGGACTTTCCCTCAGCGATTGCCAGAATCTCTCCGACCCTTTCCGTCGAAAATCCCGTCGCAGACAGTTTCTCTTTCGTCTTCTCCAGCGGCTCGCGCTCCAACTTATCAATTGCTTGGAACGCCGCGTATTGCTTGTCCTCCGCGAGTCCCGCCCCCGAAAGGTACCGCTGCCATGCCCGACGGTCAGACACGCGCACCACGAAGTCGTCCTTCGTAAGCCCAAAACTGCGCAGTGTATCGATGGCCAGCCCAATCAATTCAGCATCGGCGCTGACGTCGGTCTCGCCGATGATGTCGGCATTGAATTGAAAGTGCTCGCGCAAGCGTCCGCGTTGCTGTTTCTCGTAGCGGAACAGTTGCGGGATGGCGAACCACTTGATCGGCTTCTTGTAGTCGCGGTGATGCGCGCCGACCATCCGGGCCAGTGTCGGTGTCATCTCGGGCCGCAACGCCACGGCCCGTTCGCCTTTGTCCACGAAATTGAATAGTTGCCCGACAATCTCATCGCCCGATTTTTGCGTGTACAACTCAAGCGGTTCCAGTGGCGGGCCGTCGTACTCCCGAAAACCGTAACGCCGCGCGACATCACGCCATTTCGCGAAGATATAGCGGCGAATGGCGAGCGTTTCGGGATAGAAATCGCGAAAACCGGGTAACGGATTCATCGGATTCGTTCTAAAAATCGCCAGACGCGAAGCCCGTCGAGGTTCGCGCCGTCGATCTCGTTGGCGGGGACCCTCCGGGAGCCCGCCGGGCAAGCGTTTCAGGCCTGCGGCGGTGCGCCCTGCGGCCCGTTGTATTTTTCGGTCAACCGCAACACCTGCTCGCGCATTTCCTTGCCGGGCTTGAACTTGACGACGGCGCGCGCGGGAATCTCCACGTCCTTGCCGGGGTCGTTCGGATTGCGGCCCACGCGTGGCTTGCGCAATTTGACCTCGAAGACGCCGAAGTTGCGCAGCTCGACGGTCTCGCCCTTGATGAGCGCCTCCGTGATGTAATCGAGCGTCTTTTGCACAACCGTCAGCACGTCCTGTTGGATGAGGTTCGTGTCATTGCTGATCCGAATCACCAGGTCTCGCTTCGTCATTATCTCTTCTCCATTTGTTCCTTTAGCTGCGTCAATTTTGGAATCCACTCTTCCGCAAATCGGTACACCCCGTACGCCGCGGCGATCATGATCAGCAAAATCACGATCGGGTTGGCGAACACGTTTCGCATCCCGACGGCAAACGTGCTGATGCTCCGCAACTGCGCCTGTCGCCCCCGGAGCCGTCCCAGTAGCGCCTGCAGCCCCATGTACGTCCCGTGCCACTCCGTTGCCAGCTTCTTGGACATGCCCTCTGGCAGTTCCTTGAACGACGACAAACTCGGCACGCCGTTCAACAGCCGCAACGCCCGATCGTCCCGCTCCGCTTCCGAGGCCAGCATAACCATCAACGCCTCATACTCTTGCGCGATCTGGCTCTTCAAATCCAGAAACGCCCCCTCCTCTTCGCCCGTAAACGGGTCGCCCTTGAATCCTCGATCCAAGAACTGGCTCAACCGCTTCCACGACCCAACAAATGCCTCGACTCTCTGAATATTTCTCTCCAGATTCCGGTCGCGCATCGATCTTCTTCTTTACCTTCCTTGCCCGCAATCGCTTACGAGTCTTTTCTCTCTGACACCTTTCCGTGTCAATCTAGTGCCACGGCTGCCTGCCGTCAAGCCAAATGGCTTGTGTACCAACGACTTCAGCAATTGCCGCGCCGATTGCCCCAAAATTCCTCAATTGCCCCCAGCACTCCGGCCACGTCATTGTCGCAAAAACGCACCACCCGCACGCGTTCGCCGCGTGGTTCCCAGATCGGCAGCGAGTCACTCCCGAACATCGCCACCACGGGGATTCCCACCGCCGCGGCCACATGCGTGATGCCGGAATCGTTCCCCAGAAACAATGCGCACCGCTCCAACACCGCCGCCAGCTCCACCAGCTTCAGCCGGCTGGCCACCGTGACCGGCCGCGGCTCCAGCAGCCTTGTCAGCTTTCCCACCACGCGTTCATCCGCCTCGCCCTCGACCACCAGCAGTTGCGCCGCCCACTCGTCGGACACCCACCGCGCCACCGCCGCAAAATTCTCCACCGGCCAGTTCTTCTTCTCACTCCCGCTCCCGGGATGGATCGCCACAATCGGCTCGCGTCCCACCATCTTCAGGAATCGCGACGCCATCTCGCGATCCGAATCGCTCGGATGAATCTTCGCCCGCGGCTCCTCCACGTAAATCGCCAGCGCCTCCAGCGGACGGCAATAATGTTTCGCCGCGTGCGTGTCCTTGGGTCGCGGCGAGGCCTCGATCACCTGCTTGACCCCGCACCGGCGCACGTTGTTGGCGAACAAACTGTCGGGATCGAACAAATACGAAATGACCACGTTGAAACTGCCGAAATATTCCATCAACTCGGGATCGAGCACCGAGTTGGGTATGAAAAAGCCCGCCATCGCCTTGGCGTCAATCGACCGCGTCGCGTCCGCGTAATACCGTCCCCGCGCCAGCTCGATGATGTGCGGGTACCCGAGGATCTCGATCCGCGCGTCCGGCCAGTGCTCGCGCAACGCGCCGACGGCCGGCAACGTCATGATGAAATCCCCAATCGCCCCACCCCGCACCACCAGTATTCGCGGCGTTTTCATCTCGATATCCGGTTCTCAAGCGCAGTCCGCGTGAATCGACGAATCGCCATCAGTATCAGAAGGTAGAGCAGCGCAACGGGCGCGGCAAAAAGCAAACTGATCGGCCAAAGATTGCTCTGGTGCGCAAATCCGGAAGTTGTCACGCCGAACACGGGGATCATCAGTAGCAATGGCACTGCCGCGGCGATTCTCCAGCCTCCCCTCCAGCGCACCAGCACGTAAACCTGCGCCACGAAGTACCCCGCAACCGCGAGCCACATCGCGTCGACAATATCCATCAGCTCCTCGCTCAATACACGCACAACCCCAGCACGACCAGCAGCACGCCCACGAGACTGCCCAGAAAACAGGCGGCGCGGCACCGCGTGTTGTTGGCGGTGACAAAACCAACCAAGTCACGCACCTGATGCGGCGCGCTTGCCATCCACACCGCCACGCACACCCAGATGTACGCCAGCACGGTGACGATCAGCCGCATCGGCAACTCGCTCTGGTCCGCCGCATCCACCATGAGCTTGGCGATCAGCAGCACCAGCGCCGCCAGAGCGCGCAACGCCAGAAATTGGTCGGCAAATTGAATCACCAGGAAGTACGCAATCGGCACGCCGATGACCACCAATGGTCGGGCCCACGCCCAGTCGTCCGTGGCGGCATTGAACATCACAATCCCCGCCCACACGGCGCACACCCCCATGAGGATTCGCCCCCAGAGCACCGAGCGCGGGAATTTTCGCGCGCATTCGCCGAATTTTTCGGGCGCCACAATGCCGGGCACCCGCCCGGCAATGCTCGCCACGCCGATAATGGTCGATGTGATGGCTAGTCGTGTCATAAATTGTGAATGGCGATGTCGCCGTAAAGTGTGATGTGTGTCGCGCGCTCGATGCGCACGGGGAGCAGTTCGCCCTTGTGACGCTCGTTCCCGTCGAAAAAGACAATCTTGTTGGTGCGCGTCCGGCCGAACATCCGTTTGCCGGCCTTCTCGCTCCGGCCTTCGACGAGAATCTCCACCGTCTGGCCAACAAGCTTCTGATACTTGCGCGCCATGCCGGCATTCAGGATTTCCAGGAGCGCCTGGTTGCGGCGTTCCTTCTCCCTCTCAGTCACCTGGTCCGGCATATCCGCCGCGGGTGTGTCCTGTCGCTTCGAGTACTTGAAGATGTACGCCTGGTCGAACTGCACGTCCCGCATCAACGACGCCGTTTCCTCGAAATCGTCTTCCGTCTCACCGGGGAACCCCGCGATGATGTCGGTGCTGATGGCGATCTTTGGTTGCGCCGCGCGCAGCTTGTCCACGATGCGCAGATACCACTCGCGCGTGTACCCGCGGTTCATCGCCTTCAAGATGCGATTCGACCCGCTCTGCACGGGCAGATGCGCGTGCTCGCACAGCTTCGGCAGCTCCGCATACGCCCGCACCAGGTCGTCGCCAAACCCTTTCGGGTGTGGTGCGGTGAACCGGATCCGCTCCAACCCCTTCACCTCATGCACGGCTTCGAGCAGTTGCACGAACGCCGATTTCCCGTTCTTCTTGCGAATCTCCTTCCGCCCGTAGCCGGTGACGATCTGCCCGAGCAGCGTCACTTCCTTCACGCCGCCCTCGACCAGCCGCCCCACTTCCTCGACGATCTCCGCGATGGACCGGCTCCGTTCGTTCCCCCGCGTGTACGGCACGATGCAAAACGTGCAATACATCTCGCATCCCTGCATGATGCTGACGAACCCCGCGACCTGCCGGTCGCCGTTCGTGCCCGACACGTGGTCCTTGATTGTCGATTCGCTGCCAGGTTCTTCCGCGACGTCCACAATCGCGTCGCCGCCCTCGCGCGCAAAAATCTCATCCAAATATTCCGGCACGCGATGAAAGCGCTGGGTGCCGACCACGAGATCGACCGCCGACTGTTTCTCAGCGAGCGATGCGCCCCGGCTTTGCGCCATGCAACCCATATACCCGAGCACGAGGTCCGGCTTGCGCTCCTTGAGGTGCCCGAGAAGATCCATCTTGCCGACCGCTTTCCGCTCGGCCAGATCGCGCACGCTGCACGTGTTCAGCAACACCACGTCCGCGTCGCGCTCCGACGGCGCAATGTCGTACCCGCGCGCCCGCAGCATGGCCGCGACCGCTTCGCTGTCGCGCTCGTTCATCTGGCAACCGTAGGTCTTGATGTAGACGCGTTTCATCAGACGTTCGGCCGGCCGCAAATCAGGGCCATGATCTCCGTGCGGCTGGTCACGTTCTTCTCGAACGCGCCCCGCATCGCCGAGGTAATCACCGACGACCCCGGCTTCTTCACCCCGCGCATCGTCATGCACGTGTGCACCGCCTCGCATACGACCGCCACGCCCTTCGGTTGGAGTTCGGCATTGATGATGTCCGCGATCTGGCTCGTCATCCGCTCCTGCACCTGCGGCCGACGCGCGAACGATTCCACCACCCGCGCCAGCTTCGAGATGCCGACGATATGGCCGTTGGGAATGTAGGCCACGTGGGCCTGGCCGAAGAACGGCATCAGATGATGCTCGCACATCGAGAAAAACGGGATGTCCTTGACGAGCACGACCTCGTGGTGTTGCTCGTCGAATTTCTTGCTCAGCGCCGCGTGCGGTTCCTGCTCGCCGTGCCCGAAGATCTCCTCGTACATCCGCGCCACACGGTCCGGCGTCTCGATCAATCCCTCGCGGTCGGGGTCTTCCCCGATCCCTTCGAGCAACAGCCGCACCGCTTCCCGAATCTTCTTCTTGTTAATCACTGGATGATGATCTGCCATCGCGACCCTTTCAGCTTCCGCGAGCATAGCCCACGCACGCGCATTGGTCAATGCGTGTACAAACCGAGGATTGTAAGCCGCGTGCCCCACGCGGCGTGTGGTCAATGTACTTTAGCAAGCGGCAAGCGGCTCCAGACCAGTTTCATGGGGACGCCTTAAAGTTGATTGGAACATCTGGCGGAAATGGAGTGGATACGTCCCTGTCGAAGAAAAGCTCCGCAATAAATGCAACACTCAGCAGGGCGCACAAGCACACCATGACGTTGAGTAAGATCGTCTGCGGTCTATCACGCTTGGGACTCCAAAAGAACACAAGAAACAGTGCGCCCAAAACCACGATTATTGAGACGGCCACACCCGCCGCCACTTTCCTAATAAACAACCTGAGGTTATTGCTCTTAACATTCGCATCTCTAATCTCTCCGTTGCCTGAAAATGGCGACGTAAAGCCGACTGCAGCATTCGTATCGCCCATGAACATAATCTGAATTTGACATCCTCTGCCCGGATCAAAATGTTCCCATGACAAGCGAAGCGTCGATGTTGTTTTGTTCGTCTGAACGGCAGAAATGCTGAACTTGCATACATCAGGATCACTAACGCAATAGGCCACCGTCCAATCCAAGAGAATGTCGCCTTTTACAAGTAGCAACGACAACGGCCGTCGTACGTCCGAGGGCTCTATTGGCATGGTTCCGCTATTCCAAAACTGAATTGATGTCACATATACATCATTTGTTATGGGCGTCTGGTCTCTTGCGAGAAGCCGCAACTTTGGAGAGCTAGAGGAACTGTCGAAAACCTTGGTGCGAGTGACAAAGCGATACGAGATTTCTCGACGTTGCTGAGTCTTGTAGTAAGCGAAGATGGTCAGCCCGATACTGTAGACCGCCAGAATCAAATTCAGAATATAGGAGGGCTTCTTGAAATCAGCCCAATGTTCAGACCAGTTCATAGTCATACCTGCCTACCCTCTTGCCCCGTCCATACTGAGTACTGCCTGATGGCACGCTATCTAATATGCGTCACCGGTTCAAGGACGCTTTGCGGCAGTGGCGATCGCTGCCGCCACTCTCCTGCCCTTTTCGAACTGGCCTCCAGAACTATTTGCCTTTACATATTCGCCTATGCGAATATATTGTCCCGCATGAACGCCAACGCGAGCGAACCATGAACAAGCAACGCGTCCTGTTCCTGTGCACCGGCAATTCGTGCCGAAGTCATATGGCCGAGGGATGGCTCCGGAAGCTCGGCGGTGATGACTTCGATGTCTTCAGCGCCGGGTCCAAACCCGCCGGGTACGTGCATCCGCTGGCCATCGAAGCCATGCGGGAAGTCGGCGCGGACATCTCGAAGCACCGCTCGAAGTCACTCGACGAATTCGCAGGCAAAACATTCGATTACGTCATCACCGTGTGCGACAACGCCCGCGACGCCTGCCCCGCGTTTCCGGGCGCCGCGCACCAGTTGCACTGGAGTTTCGACGATCCCGCCCACGCGCCGGGCCCCGACGATGAGAAACGCCGCGTCTTCCGACGTGTCCGCGACGAAATTGAAAACCGCATCCGCCTCTTTCTTTCCGTTCAAAGGAAACATGGATAAACCCAACCAACTCTTCAAAGCGTTCTCCGACGAGACACGCCTGCGAATCTTGAACCTGCTGGCGCAGCGTGACCACTGCGTCTGCGAGTTTCAGGCGATCCTCCGCGTGCCGCAGCCGCGGATTTCGCGGCACCTCGCCTACCTGCGCCGCTCGGGCCTCGTCACCGTCAGCAAGTGCGGCAAATGGGCCACGTACGGCCTCGCCAAACCCCGGAACAACGTTCACGCCGCCCTGCTCCGTTGCGTGGGAGGTTGTTTCTCCAACATCGATTTCCTCCAGCGCGACATCGCCCGCGGACGCAAACTGAAGCGTGTCCGCTGCCAATGACCAAGAGAACTCTTTTTGCCAAGAACCTAATAGGCGCGACACGACTGAAAAATGAACCCTCACCCTGACCCTCTCCCTTCAAAAGGGCGAGGGAACGCGCTCCGTCTCCCCTCCCCTCGTGCGGGGGGAGCCGAGTCTTCGAGACGCTCCGAACCTCCGGACCGGAATTCGGAGCAAAGGATTAAGGTGAGGGCGCAAAACACAGATCTCCTCTCCCCTTGGGGGAATCGAGTCGGACGAGAAGCCGCTGGTCGTCCCGAGGCGGCAAAGGATTAGGGTGAAGGGGTACAGAACGGATCTCTTCTCCCCTCGGGGGAGAGGATTAAGGTGAGGGGTTAGCCCGTTACATTAAACATGGTGAAACACCTGCGGGCAGCAACATTCACCGAATCAACGAAAGCACAATCGACATGAGCAAGGGAATCACCGGCAAACTTTCATTCCTGGACCGCTACCTGACGTTGTGGATTTTTCTGGCAATGGGCGCGGGCGTGGCGCTCGGCTATTTCGTCCCAGGCACCCAGTCGTTCATCAACCGGTTCCAGGTCGGCACGACCAACATCCCCATCGCCGTCGGCTTGATCCTGATGATGTACCCGCCGCTGGCGAAAGTGAAATACGAGGAACTCGGCGACGTGTTTCGCAATTGGAAAATCCTCGGCCTGTCGCTCGTGCAAAACTGGGTGATCGGCCCCGTGCTGATGTTCGCGCTGGCGATCGTCTTTCTCCACAATTACCCGGAGTACATGGTCGGCCTGATCCTGATCGGTCTCGCCCGCTGCATCGCGATGGTCATCGTCTGGAACGAACTCGCCAAAGGCGACACCGAATACTGCGCCGGGCTGGTCGCATTCAACAGCGTGTTTCAGGTGTTGTTCTACAGCTTGTTCGCGTGGGTGTTCATCACCAAACTGCCGCCACTATTCGGCCTGCACGGCAGCGTGGTTGACGTGAGCATGGGCCAGATCGCCCGCAGCGTGTTCGTCTACCTCGGCATCCCGTTCCTGGCGGGCATGATCAGCCGGTTCGTCGGCCTGAACACTAGGGGCCGCGAATGGTACGAGAAATCGTTCATCCCCCGCATCAGTCCCATCACGCTCATCGCGCTGCTGTTCACCATCCTCGTGATGTTCAGCCTCAAAGGCGACCGGATCGTCCGCATCCCGCTCGACGTGCTGCGCATCGCCGTGCCGCTCCTGATCTACTTCGTCGTGATGTTTCTCGTGAGTTTCTGGCTCGGCAGGAAGATCGGCGCCGATTACTCCAAGACCGCCACCTTGTCCTTCACCGCCGCCAGCAACAATTTTGAACTGGCCATCGCCGTGGCCGTCGCCGTGTTTGGGATCAATTCCGGCGTGGCGTTCGCGGCGGTGATCGGCCCGCTCATCGAGGTGCCCGCGCTCATCGTGCTGGTGAACGTCGCCCTCTGGTTCCAGCGACGCTACTTCGGCGAGATGGTCGAAACGGCGTCGCCAGCGTGCCAGATTAGTTGCTCTTGTGCGCCACAACCGGAAAACGAACCCTCACCTTGACCCTTTGCGGCCCAGGCACGACGTGGCCGCGTCTCGTCCGACTCGGCTCCCCTTATGAAGGGCGAGGGAAACGCACTTCGTCTCCTCTCCCCTCGGGGGAGAGGATTAAGGTGAGGGGGTGCCCGTCAACTGAAGTTCGACAAGACGCTACTTGCCTTTCCGCGCGGCCTGACCCGACTCCCAGAGGTCGAGAAACGACGGCTCCGACGATTGCACAATCGTGACGTGCTTGCCGTCGCGATGGATGCGCAGGTTCGCCGCGAACGGTCCGCCCCGTTGTTCCTCCGCCTTCTTGTACGCGTCGGCGAATTCGCCCGCCTGTTGTTCGTCCGCCCACGCGGTCGCCCAGACCAGCGCGGTAGGCCCGTTCGTGCCCTGCTCGTAAACATGATAGCGGTCGCCGTTCCAACCCTGCGCCAGCACCTGGGCATCGTACGCGCCCATCCCCTGCTTCAACAGGAAGCCCGTGCCGAATTCGCCAAGGTTGTTGCTCCCGATCAACCGCCAGTCGTTCGACTCCAGCGGCGGCGGCTCGACGTGCTCGGGCGCGGCGCGATGTTGCAGGAAGAGTTCGGGATGTAGAATATCCCTCGTGGTGGTCGGCGGATTGCGGAACGCCGCGTCGATGGCCGCCGTCCCGCCGGACTCATACAGCGACATGGCAAACTGTTGACCCTGCTGGTACGGGAACATCAGCAACTCCTGCAAATACGGCGGCGCGGCGCGCAGCGCGGTGGTGTTCTGGCCGAGCATCGCGCCCAAATCGCCGAGCATCTTGCTCGGGTCGATGTTCTCGACGTACCACCGCGTCATCAGCACGGTGGCGTCGCCTTCGACGAGCGCTGACGTGGCCAGGGCCAGATCGTCGTTGTCCTTGATCTTGAGCGGAAACTTCTGGAGATCGAAGTTCTGGTCCTGGAGCGCGTGGGTCAATTCATGCGACAGCAGCATCTTGTCGAGATTGCTGGAAAACACCAGGTCCTTGAACGTGTACAGCGCCCGCTCTTCGGGAACGTAAAACGCCGCCACCTGTTCGCCGTACAAACTCACCAGCACCTTCAGCAGATCCGTCCCCTCGGGGATCAATCCGAACGCCGCCAGCGACCGGCTGTAATCGCGCAGTTGCTGCTCGGTGTATTGCTCCTTGACCTTGCCGGCGAGCACCTGCTTCAGTTCGCGGCGCTCGATGATCTTGTAGTTGACGGGGCTCTTGAACGACAGGCCGCGCAATGCGCTGGTCTGCCGCTCGATCTGCTGGCGGTCCACCGTACCCTCTTCGGGTTTCGGGGCGCGTTCGGCGGACGACACCTGGCGCTGCAGGTCGCGCCGCTGTTGTTCGAGCTGCGCAATCTCACCGCGCAACTCGGCCTCGTTCTGCCGCAATCGGAAATTGTCCCAACCAGCCAAGCCGAGCGCGACGAGAGCGGCAAAGAATATCAACGTGGGAAAAGACTTTTTCATTGGTAGGCTCATCGGCCCGTGGTACCGTGCCGCGAACAATAATGGACATCCGCCAGAAAATCCAGACGCTTCTCGCCACGCCGAACTATCATCCGCTCCGCCGCGATGAACTCGCCGGCAAACTCCGCCTCAACGCCGCCGAACGGCGCGATTTCCGGCGGGTGCTCGCCGAAATGCTGGAAAAGGGCGAAGTCGTCCGCGTCCGCACCGACCGGTTCGTCCTCCCGCACGATGCCGATCTCGTCGTGGGCACGATCGAGTTTCATCCAAACGGGTTTGCGTTTGTGCGGCCCGAACCCCGCGCCGACGCGGCGCCGGACGCCGAGCCGCCCCCCGACGTGTACGTCGCGGGAGAAGACACCTCGGTGGCCCTGAACAACGACAAGGTCGTCGTCCGCCTCCATCGGGACCGGAGGAAATTCAAGTCGGTCGACAAACCGTCGGGCCAGGTGATTCGGATTCTGGAGCGGGCCAGCGACACGATTGTCGGTACCCTGCAGAAGGGCCGTCACGTCCACTACGTCATTCCCGACGATCCGCGCATGCCGCACGACGTGTACACCAAGCCCGCGCGCAACGCCCAGATCGGCGACAAGGTCGTCGTCAAACTGGCCGAATGGACCTCGCGCCACGTCAACCCCGAAGGCGAGATCGTTGAGATTCTCGGTAAAGCCGACGCTCCCGGCGTCGATATTCTCGCCATCATCCGCACCTATCACCTGCCGACGAAGTTTTCCGACCCGACGCTGGCGGAAGCCGCCCGCATCCCCGAGAAAATCTCCGCGACGGAGTATCAGCACCGTCTCGACCTGCGCAGATCGTTTGTCGTCACCATCGATCCCGACGACGCGAAGGATTTCGATGACGCGGTAAGCGTCGAGGAACTGCCCGGCGGCGGCTGGCGGCTCGGGGTGCACATCGCCGATGCGTCGCATTATGTCCAGCCCGACGGAGCGCTCGACCGCGAAGCGCGCGCCCGCGGCAACAGCGTCTACCTCGTGGATCGGGTGCTGCCGATGTTGCCGGAGAAGTTGTCGAACAACCTGTGCAGCCTGCGGCCCGATGAGGATCGTCTCACCCAATCGGTCTTCATCGAATTCACCCCCAAACTGGCCACGCGCAAGACCGAGTTCGCGCTGAGCGTCATTCGCTCGCGCCATCGGCTGACGTACAAAGAAGCGTTTGCCCACCTGCAAGCGAAAGACGACAAGGACGAGCTGACGCGCGAGTTGAAGAAGATGTGGCGACTGGCGTCGCAGTTGCGTCAGCAACGGTTTGGCCACGGCTCGCTGAACCTGGAATTTCCGGAGGTGAAGGTCCGCCTCGACAAGCATGGCCGGCCCACGCACATCGAGAAAATCTACTACGATATTTCGCATCAGCTCATCGAGGAGTTCATGCTGGCGGCCAACGAGGCCGTCGCCCGCCATATTTGCCAGTTGCAGGTCCCGTGCGTGTATCGGATCCATGAGGACCCCGATCTGGAGAAACTGCGCGACTTCCGCGTGTACGCCCAGAGTTTCGGCTACAAGGTCGGCGACGTAACGCACCGCCAGGAACTCCAGAAGATTTTGAAGCAGGTCGAAGATAAACCGGAAGCGTACGCCATCAACCTGAACCTGCTGCGGTCGTTGAAGCAGGCGCGGTATTCCGTTACGCCCGTGGGGCACTACGGCCTAGCCAAGAAATTCTACACGCATTTCACGTCGCCCATCCGCCGCTACGCCGACTTGATGGTGCACCGAACGTTGTTTTCCCTGCTGCAATCGGCCGGGGCCAATCCCCGCCGCTACAGCATCCAGGAGTTGACGCGCGTTGCCGACCACATTTCGAAGACCGAACGGGTCGCCGCCGACGCGGAAAAGGAATCGGTCGAACTCAAGAAGCTGGAATATTTCCAGTTGAAGCTCGATCGCGGGGAAACGGAAGACATGGAGGCCGTGGTTTGCACCGTGCGAAACTTCGGGTTCTTCGTGGAACTCCCCGAAAGCCTGATGCAGGGGCTCGTTCACATCTCCAGGCTCGGGGATGATTTTTACACCTACGACGAGCGACGGGAATGCCTTGTTGGCCGACGGAACAAGCGTGTGATCAAGGTCGGCGACCGACTCATCGTCCAATTGGAACGCGTCGACCTCATCAAAAGACAAATCGATTTCCGGGTCGTTCCACGGCGATAGCCGTGCTTCTTGGGCTTTTCTGGCTCTCTTCGCGTCCGTCGTTCTCGATGGAAGTGGCTGATTTGCAATCGGTACTATCTTCAGTTAAGTGCTTGACACCAAATCTGTAGCTCACTAGAATATCGCCACGGTGTGTAGTAACCCTCATTGAGGGTAGTAGTTGGTGTTTCGACATGGTTGGCGAGTAGAGTTTTTGAGGAAAGTGATTATTTATGGGCGCAATCAGGGGTAAAGCGAGTAAACTATTCGGCAGTCTCGTGTTGGTTGTGCTGCTGGGAGCCTTCTCTTCTTCCGTTCAAGCGCTCGTCCCTGTCACCAACCTCACCAACGGCGGCTCGATTAATTTCTCTAATCTTGTTGCACCCAGCACGCTCCTCGTCCAGGTCGGCGACAAGCTCTTCGGCAACTTCGGGTTCCAGTACACGGATACAACCGGAAATACGAACGATTATCTTGTTGCATCCGACCTCGTCTTGTCTGCGCTCTCCAATACGGACGGATTCGGTGTTTCCATCCAAGTGCCTCTTGTCGCCCAGGGCGCCGTGACCAAAGACCTGACTCTGGAATTCTCGGCCCAGGTGGTGAATCCAACTACGATGATGATATCGGATGTGCAACTGCAAGTCGTTGGCAGCGCCAGTGGGCTGGGAGTGGCAAACGTCGCGGAAACCATCTCCACAGAGGGGTTTGGCTCCGGGGCCATAGCGAATCTCGCCGTAAACTTCGGTGCCAGTGGCGCCACTCCTCCCGGCGGAACGGACACCGTGACGCTGAGCGCACCACAGTCCATGATTTGGATCACGAAGGACGTGATCGTTTCTGGCGACCCGGATGGTTACCCCGAAACCAATCCGTCCCAAGACGTCGGGACGATCAGTGTAATCGACCAGACGTTTTCACAGGTACAGGTTCCCGAGCCCAGCACGATGGCCCTTTTGGGAGCGGGACTGGCGGGACTCCTGATCGTGAGACGCCGCAAATAGACCGGCAAGACTTCTCATCGACGCCCGGCCAGTCACCTTGGCCGGGCGTTTTGCTTCTCGCGAGCGCACTTCCTCCGCGGGGGCCATGCCTGCGGTTGGCTTGACCCCCACCGCCGCCTGCGGCAGTATACGACTACATGTGGCAATGGACTGAAAGCGTCGAGCAATACGTTCTCGATGTCATTTTTGAGCGCCGCCGGGACCTGTCCGCGCGCATCACCAGCGCGATCTTGCTCGGCCTCTCCAAGATTTACCAGTTGTGCGTCCAAATCCGGCTGCGCCTCTGGCAGCATCGTATTTTTCGCGACCACACCCTCGGCTGCCAGGTCGTCAGCATCGGCAACCTCAGTGTGGGCGGAACCGGCAAGACGCCGGTGGTCGAAGTCTTCGCCCGCGCCCTCCAACAGCGCGGCCGTCGCGTGGCCATCCTCTCCAGGGGCTACAAGAGTGTCCCGCGACCGCTCTGGCAACGGTTGCTCTCCAAACTCACCTTCCGGGAAGACAAGCTTCCGCCCAAGATCGTGTCCGACGGTCGCTCGTTGTTGCTCGATAGCGAACAAGCCGGCGACGAACCCTACATGCTCGCCTCCAATCTCCGCGATGTCGTCGTCCTCGTCGACAAAGACCGCGTCAAGAGCGGCCGCTACGCCATTTCGAAATTCGGCTGCGATACGCTTCTCCTCGATGACGGGTTTCAGTACCTCGCCCTGAAGAGCCGCCTCGATATCTGCCTCATCGACCGCAACAACCCGTTTGGCAATCATTATCTCCTTCCCCGGGGCACGCTTCGCGAGCCGATACGCAACCTCAAGCGCGCCCATTACATTTTCATCACGAAATCAAGCGAACTCGGGGCCAAGAAACTCCGGAAGGCCATCCGCCAGTTCAACCAACGGGCCGAGATTATCGAGTGCGCCCACCAACCGCTGTATTTGCAGGATGTATTCACCGGGGAACGCCATCCATTGGAAACACTGCGGGGCCTCCCCATCGCCGCCGTCTCCGGCATTGCGGTTCCCGAAAGTTTTGAGGAAGGCCTCCAGGGCCTCGGCGCCAACCTCGTTTATGTCAAGCGGTACGCCGACCATCATCGCTACAGCCAGCAGGAAATCATCAATATGATCAACCGCAGCCTCAAACGCGGGGCTGCGGCCATCCTCACCACGGAAAAGGACGCCGTGCGCTTTCCCAAGATTGACCGCCGCGATATTCCCGTCTACTACTTGCGGGTCGAAATTCGGATCATTTCCGGCGCCAAGGACTTTGATGACGCAGTTGCCAATATTTGCCACGGATAGCCATACCACGCGCATCCTTATCCGCGCGACCAACTGGATTGGCGATACGGTCATGACCATGCCGGCCGTTCAGCGCATTCGCGAACTCGCGCCGACCGCCCACATCACCATGCTTTGCCCCGGCAAACTCACCGATCTCTGGCGTCACAATCCCTACCTCAACGACCTCATCCCGTTCGGCCGCAAGCTCGACCTCGATGAGCTGCGCCGACGCCAGTTTGACATTGCCATCATCTTCCCCAATTCGTTCCGCTCGGCCTGGGAATGCAAACGCGCCGGTATTCCCCGCCGGATCGGTTTCGGCGGCCACTGGCGCCGGTTCCTGCTCACGGATATCGTCCACGAACCCCGCACCGAGCGTGCCCGGTATGAGAACCGGACCGTGGACGGCAAAACCTTTCGGGTAAAGGCGTTTCGCTCGACGCGACATCAATCGGAGCGGTACCTCGACATCGTCGCCTATCTCGGCGGCAATCGTGACCCGGCCCCGCCCCGTGTCCGTCTCGCCATCGAAGAGATGCCCGCGCTCAACAAATTCCTGCGCGATGACGGCCGGCCCGTTGTCGCCATCAACGCGGGCGCCGAATACGGCCCCGCCAAGCGCTGGCCGGCGGAACACTTCGCCCAGACGGCCATCAAGGTCACTGAAATTGCCGACGTGCGCTGGCTGATTGTCGGCAGCCGTGATGATGTCGCAATCTCCGGTAAGATCGAAACCCGCCTGCGTGAGGCAAAACTGGCCGAGAGTTCCGTGGTCAATATCGCCGGCCAGACCACATTGCTCGACTTGTGCGCGCTCCTGCGGTACTGCAAGGTGCTCCTGACCAACGACACGGGTCCGATGCACCTGGCCGCCGCGTTGGGTACGCCCACCGTCAGTATTTGGGGTTCGACCTCGCCGGAACTCACGGGGCCGTTGTCTCCGCGCAGCGTCATCGTCCGCGAGCCGGTGGAATGCAGCCCCTGTTTCCTGCGCAAGTGTCCGATTGATTTTCGCTGCATGGACCGCATCCAGGTGGGCGTCGTCGTCAAGGCGGTCCTGAAACAGTTGGGCGTGGAGGACAAGACCGCCCCGAAATCATGAGTGAGCGTTACAGCGTCACCCGCTCGGCGCGCACGGTCAGCCTCGCGGTGTTGGGAAGCCGTGTCCTCGGTCTCGTCCGCGAACAGATACTGGCCGCTCTGTTTGGAGCCCACCGCGAATTCGACGCGTTTGTCACGGCGTTCCGCATCCCCAATTTGCTGCGCGATCTCTTCGCCGAGGGTGCGTTGTCGGCGGCGTTCGTCACCACACTGTCCCAGAAGCTTTCCAAGGAAGGTGATCAGGCCGCCTGGCGTCTGGCGAATCTCGTCCTCAACGCGTTGATCATCGTCCTCGGACTGATCACCATTGCCGGTGTCCTCCTCTCGCCGTGGCTGGTGAGAATCATCGCGCCCGGGTTCGCCCAGATCCCCGGCAAGACCGAACTCACCACCACGCTGACGCGGATCATGTTCCCGTTTCTGCCACTGGTCGCGCTGGCGGCGCTCGCGATGGGGATGTTGAACGCCAAACACCGGTTCGGCGTTCCGGCCAGCGCCTCGATGATGTTCAATGTCGGGTCGATCGTCGGCGGACTGGCCTTTGCGTTCCTGCTCGCGCCGGGGTTCCTTCACAATCCATCCCTCGCCGGGCGCGCCATGATCGGTATGAGCATCGGTACACTCATCGGGGGCGCGATGCAATGGATGATCCAGATTCCCAGCCTCCGCAGGGTCGGCTATCACTATCAACCCATCCTCGACTGGCACGATCCGGGTTTTCGCCAGGTCTTGCGGTTACTCGGGCCATCCGTCATTGGCACCGCTGTGGTACCCATCAACATCTTTGTCGACCAGTGGTTCGCGTCGTTTTTCGGGAATGGCGCCGTCACCTGGCTCAATTGCGCGTTCCGGCTGATGCAGTTCCCTATCGGCTTGTTCGGCGTCGCCATTGGCGTGGCGACATTGCCCAGCGTCAGCGCCCATGCCGGACGCGGAGACATGGTCGAGTTCCGCAAGATCCTCGCCCGGTCGATTCGTCTCGCGTTCTTCCTGTGCGTGCCCGCCGCCTGCGGGCTGTCGGTCCTGGCGATGCCCATCATCTCAACGATTTACCAGCACGGGAAATTCGACGCGTTCGCCACGGAACAGACCGTCGCGTGCGTGCGCGCGTTCTCCGCCGGCCTGGTCGCCTACGCGGCGATCAAAATCATCGCGCCGACGTTTTACGCGTTGGGCGACTCGCGCACGCCGATGTACGTCGGGTTCGTGTCCGTTGCCGTCAACGCCAGCACGGACTACCTCTTTGCAATCGTCTGCCACATGAAAACGGCCGGACTGGCGCTCTCAACGTCGACAGTCGCGCTCTTCAACTTTTTCCTGTTACTCGCCCTGATGCGGCGCAAGATCGGGCGCGTCGAAGCGAGCACGCTGCTGCGGTCCTTCCTGAGAGTGGCCCTCGCATCGGGGGTCATGACCGCCGCCGCGTACGGCACCCATCGCTTCTGCGAGTTCAATCGCTACCTCGACATGGCCGCCTCCATGACCGTCGCGGTGATCATCTTTGGCGCCGCCTGTCATCTGCTCGGCGTGAACGAACTTGCCGAGTTGCTCGCCGTGTTGAAGTTTGGCTCGCGTACCGTCCCCGACAGTTCGCCGTAGAGATCAACCGTCGCCCGCATGGGATGAATACGAATCTCAAAGCCAAAGTCCGCGACCTGCCGAACAAGCCGGGCGTGTATTTGATGCGCGACCAGCTCGGGCGGGTGATCTACGTCGGCAAGGCCCGGTCGTTGCGCAAGCGCGTGGGCCAGTATTTTCATCCGTCGCGCGCGATGCGTTGGGACCCGAAGACCCGCGCGCTCATCGAGTCCATCGCCGATTTCGAGACGTTCGTCGTTAAGAGCGAACCCGAGGCGCTGCTGCTCGAAGGCAAGCTGATCAAGGAATACAAGCCGCGCTACAACGCGATGTTCAAGGACGACAAGCGGTTCCTCATGGTGAAGATCAGCCTGAACGAGACCTATCCGCGTTTCAAATTCGCCCGCCTGAAGAAGGATGATGGCGCCCGCTACTTTGGCCCGTTCGCCCACGCCGGTGCCGTGCGTCAGGTCATGCAATGGATGCGCAAGAAATACGGCGTGCTCGTCCAGGGCACCGGCGCGCCGAAGGAGAAAGACCTCAAGTACTCGACCTATCTGGTGCCCGTCCCGCTCGCCGAGATGTCGCACGAAGAGTACCTGCGCCGGGTCGAGATGGCCTGCGAATTCCTCGAAGGCCGAAGCAAGGAGGCCATCGAACAACTCGAGGAGGCCATGCGCGACGCCGCGAAGGTGATGAAATTCGAGGCCGCCGCCGGGTTCCGCGATGTCATCAACAGCCTCCGCGAAATCGGCCGGGCCGCGCATGAGCGGAAGTTTGCCCGTGATTTCGCCCCCAACCTTGCGCCCCAACAGGAAATGGACGAACTCCAGCGCGTGCTTGGCCTGTCACGATTACCCCGGCACGTCGAGGGCTTCGACATCTCGAATATCAGTGGGACGCTGTCGGTCGCCTCCACAGTTTGCTTTCGAGACGGCAGGCCCCATAAAGAGCATTACCGTCACTATCGGATCAAGACCGTCGAGGGCAGCGACGACTTTGCGTCGATGGCCGAGGTGGTCGGTCGCCGCTACGCGCGGGTACGTGCGGAGGGCGGCGCGCTGCCCGATTTGGTGATGGTGGACGGCGGCAAAGGCCAGCTCATGGCGGCGTTGCGGGCGTTGTGGAAGCTGGACATCCGCGATCTGCCGGTGATCGGACTCGCCAAGCAGATGGAAGAAATTCATCTTCCCGACCAGACGCTACCCATCCGCCTGCCGCGGAATTCCCCCGCTCTCCATCTGATTCAACGGCTACGGGACGAAGCCCACCGTTTCGCCAACGCCTATCACCAAAAGCTCCGAAAGCGTCGCGTCCAGGAATCCGTCCTCGACGAATTCCCCGGCCTCGGCGAGAAACGCAAGCTGGCCCTGTTGCAGCATTTCGGTTCCATCCAGCGGCTTCGCGAAGCCGGTGCCGAGGCCATTGCGACCGTTCCCGGTATCGGCCCGAAAATGGCCGCAGCGCTACAGGAATTCCTCGCCAACCGCTGAGAGACGCGATATGGGCTGCGCCACACACGCCCGACTTGCCGATATGTGTCCCCCGCCCCGGTCAGCGCATTGACACGGGCCCCCGCGACAGGTATGATTCGCGGCTATTGCAGGGACGCTGAGAGTTTTCATTCCCCGTCTTCCGGGATCGGGGTGAGAAGCGTACGAGAGGGGTGTGAATCGAGATTGTCGGAAGTCAGACTGAAAAAAGGTGAGCCCGTGGAAAAAGCACTGCGCCGGCTGAAGAAGAAGCTGGATCGCGAAGGCACGTTGCGCGAAGCGCGGGCGCATCGCCACTACGAAAAGCCAAGCGAAAAGCGACGGCGGAAGGCGCGAGGACCGCGTACCTTCATGGGTTTCTAAACAGGCACGAACCAATCCCGGGGCCAGCGGTCGCGTTGCGGCGCTGGCCCCGAACACATTCGGGGCTGACCCCCGTTTTCATGTTTGCATTCTCGACCGGCTGGAATTCGGAACGCCACATCGACGGGCGCGCCATGGTCAACGAGGTGCGCGCGCTCGGCTTCGAGTACGTGGAGCTCGGGCACAGCACGCGATTGTCGCTCCTGACGGGAGTGCAGGAAGCCGTGGCCGCCGGCGAGATCAAGATCAGTTCGCTCCACAATTTCTGCCCGACCCCCATTGGGGTCATGGGCCCGGCCCCCAACTACTACCTGCCCAGCTCGTGGGATGAAGAGGAGCGTAAGTATGCCGTGCGCCACACGTTGCGCACGATCGACTGCGCGGCGGCGCTCGGCGCGAAGGCCGTGGTGATGCATCTGGGGCGGGTGCCGATGCGCCACTATACAGCGCGCCTGTTGGACTTTCACTTCAAAGAGCGCGCGGACAGCGTCAAATACCACCGATTAGCCGAGAAAGCCATCACCGTCCGCGACAGGAAACGCCAGCGGCCTCTCGATCAGGTGTACCGCACGCTGGACGAGGTACTGCCCCGGGCGAAAGAAATGGGTGTGAAAATCGGGATGGAGACGCGCTTCGGCATCGAAGAGATCCCCAACGAGGAAGAGGCCGAGCGGATTCTCACGCGCTTCGGCACGGAAACGATCATGTATTGGCACGACGTCGGCCATGCCGCCGTGAAAGAAGTCCTCGGGTTGATGAGCGTCGACCGTATCCTGAGTCGATTTCGCGGCCGGACCGCCGGAATGCACTTGCAAGATTTTAACCCGCCCGCCGAGGATCACCTCCCGCCGGGTCTGGGGACATACGATTTTGGGCAGTTGGCACCGTTTGTCACGGACGGCATGGTGCTCGCCTGGGAAATTCATCCCCACTGGAAGGCCGAGGACATCATCGGCGGCGTAAAGCGGGTGCACGAGTTGCTACGGAAGACGGTCACCGTATGAAAAAACACCTCGGCGGGTTATTGCGTGTACTCGTCAGCGTAGGTCTCCTGGCCTACTTGTTCAACGGCATTTTTCACAAAGAAGCGTTGGAGTACTTTCAGGCGCACAACATCGACCCCGATGCGTTGGACTGGGCGGCGCGCGCCCGAATTGTGTGGAGCGTGGGTCCCCAGACGTTATGGCACGAATTTCAGAGAATTGATCCGACTTGGCTCGCCGCCGCCATCCTTTCCGCCGGTATACCGGCCATTCTCGGAATCACCCGCTGGCGGTGGATTCTGCATGTCCAGGGATTGGACGTGAGATATCCGCGCCTCTTTTCGATTTCCTTTATCGGCTTGTTCTTTAACGCGTTCATGCTCGGGTCAACCGGCGGAGATGTTATGAAGGCGTTGTACGTGGCGCAGGAGACGCATCACAAAAAGGCCGAGGCCATCGCCACGGTTGTCGTGGATCGCTTGATCGGTCTGCTGGCGCTGTTCATCATCGCCCTGGTGATGATGGCGATCTATCACACCCGTGTCTTGCGCGATCCCAAGCTGTTCTGGTTTTCGATGGCGACCCTCGCGGTGATCGTCTTCACCATCGTGGGGACATTTGTTGGCTTGTGGCGGGGCTTCGTTGACAAATTTCCCGGGTTGCGCTCCTGGCTCCAACGGATGCCGAAGTACGACGCCTTGCGACGGATGGTAGAAGCCTACCGGGTCTACGCCTCTCATCCCGTGATCCTCACCCAAACGATGTTGATTTCATTTGCCGTCCACTTCTTTGCGATGTTCAGTATCTGGTGCGTCGGGATGGGATTGGCGGTTCGTTCCGCGCAGTTCGCGGATTACTTCCTGTACCTGCCGATCATCAACTCGGTGACATCCGTGCCCATCACCATCTCCGGCTTTGGCGTCCGCGAAGCGATGTACGTCAAGATGTTCCATGAAGTCGGCGTGGCCGGGTCGGTCGCGCTGGTCATGTCACTGGTGGGCTACCTCGCCGCGTTGGTCTGGAGCATCATCGGTGGCGGGTTTTTCCTCACCCATCGCAAGGAACTTCCACCGGCTGACCAAATGGCCTCGGGCGAAACCGAGTAAACTGCGCCATCACGACAAAACGGTCAATGTCCCGCTGGTAACGCCCAATTGCTTGACCACGTTCAAGCGCTGGAACCGAGCGGATGAATCAGCCGCGGTTCCCTCGATCAAATCCCGGTACGCCTGCAGGATCGCGCGGGCTTTCACGGCGTCTTCATCGAGCAATTCCACGCGAAAGACGCGGGCGCCGGCCTCGACAAATGATTGCACAAAATCGCCGCCGCTCTGGGCTTTTGCGTGGTACACGGTGTTGCGGCAGCCCACGTCCGCTTTGAGGGGATGTTCCGCGCCTACGCGATCACGCAATTTCACGTTATGGCGGTCGCAGGGTCGCCCGCAATTTGTGACATCCGTCCCGTTGGACATGAACGCGGCAAACACGCAGTGCTCCATGTGAAACATCGGCATGTGCTGGTGGACCGTCAACTCGAACCAATGCGGCGGCGCCGCGTGCAATAAATCGATCACTTGCTGCGCGTTCAGGTCGTAGGAAATTGTCAGGCGTTCCAATCCCTCGCGCATCAGGAGCTCGGCGGCCAGCGGATTGGCGACATTGAGAGAAAAATCGCCGACCTTTCGCAACGTACTGTTCCGAAAATAGTCCAGACCGCCGAGGTTGCGAATGAGAACGCCGTCCGGCTTGGCCGATTCGATCAGCTTGAAGAACCCCTGCTCGCCCGCCTTTTGAATTCGCGGCGTGGCCAGATAGATTCCTGCCCCGCCACGCTCTCGAACCTGCACGACGGCCTCGTGATACCGCCGGAGGTCCTCGAAATCCACGTAGAGGGTGGCGCAACCGGATTCCAGCGCGGCGGAGAGCTGATCCATCGTTCGACAGAGCGCAACCAGTTGCCGGGGACGATCCACCGTTTCTCTCGGAACGTTCACCAGGAGGTCCGAAAGGACCGGAGTTATCGCGGGCGACGGTTGCGCCTCATCATCCCCATCCTGTCGAGCCGAATGGATCTTCTCCACAAGTTCCCGACGCAACCGGTTCAACTCGCTCACGGGGAGAATGGTCTGTCCAACCAGCTTGTTGTGTATCTCCCCCAACACGAAATTCGTTTCCCCGAGACGGCCGAGCTGGTCCCGCAAGGCTTTCTCGGTCAGCGGCCGCTTGAACGCCGTCTGCAATGGCATCGACGAATTGACGCGCACCCCGTTCGTTTCCACCGTCAGAAGTGTGCCGACGGCTCCCGTCACCGTGAGGTCGATGCTCGTCTTCGGCTGCGGGATGTCGCCTTTGTACGTTCGCCTCAATTCTCGTTCGAGCTGCGGGTCACTCGTCTTCCATACCCGGTCACCCGGTTTCAACCGGCCAAAGTCCACATGGCCACGCTCGAAAAATAGGCAATTCTCGCGGACCTGCCAGATGCGCCCGCCTTGTTCGTGGTCGGGATCACCGCCCGTGTCAAACACCACGCCGTCGCCGGCGGCCAACGGCGTCTGCGCGTCCACCTCGACGTGATCGGCTCCGACCTGTCGAATCGCCCCGACAAACGGGCCGCGTTTCTTGCCGAACCGCGCCCGCACCAATTCCTGATGGTTCACGCCGTGCAACCAGCCGGAATACAGGCCGCGGGAGAAGGTCATCTCCAGCTTGTACTTGTCCGCGTCATCAACGGCGGCGGACTGCTCCGCGAGCGCCGCGTCAATCGCCTTGCGGTACACCTGGCACGTTGCCGCAACGTACTCGGGAGACTTCAGCCGTCCCTCGATCTTGAAACCGCTCACCCCGAGACGAATCAGTTCCGGTATCTCTTCGAGGGCCATCAGGTCCTGCGGCGACAGCAGGTATCGACGGTCGCCCAATTCTTTCACGACCCCATCAACGACCAGTTCGTACGGCAACCGGCACGCCTGCGCGCACTCCCCGCGGTTGGCGCTCCGTTGGCCCAATGCTTCACTGGTCAGGCACTGGCCCGAATACGCCACGCACAACGCGCCATGTACAAACACCTCCAGCAACGGCAGGCCCTCGGCGGCTCCGCCAAACTTCGCCATCTCAGGCATCGATGCTTCGCGCGCCAACACGATCCGCTTGATGCCGAGCCGGGCCGCAAACCTCGCGCCCTCCGGCGACGTAATGGTCATCTGTGTCGACGCATGAACATCCATCTTCGTGCCCAGTTCGCGCGCGAGCACCGCCAATCCAAGGTCCTGGACGATCACAACATCGACTCCCGCCGCGTCGAGCAGCATCAACTCGCGTTCGGCGTCGGTGAGTTCATCGGTAAAAATGAGCGTGTTGACGGTGCAAAATGCCCGGACACGATGACTGTGGAGAAACCGGACCAACTCCGGCAACTGCTCCTCGGTAAAATTGTCTGCCCGCATCCGGGCATTGAAGCGTGGCAGGCCGAAATACACCGCGTCGGCGCCGTTGGCCACAGCCGCGCGCGCGCATTCCATATTCCCCGCAGGGGCGATCAACTCCGGTTTAATTCTCACGCGCCGCGAACATACCAGAAGCGCGCCCGCAAAGCCATCCTCGGTATGCGCTCCGCGTGGGGAACCTCTGCTGAGGTGTGGGCTGTCGACGCCCACAATTCTAGGTGGGGACGGGGTTCTCTTTGTGCTTTCCTCGCGTTTCGATCAAGCGTTTAATGCAGCTCGGACAATTGATCGGTATCGTTACGCGTATGAAAAGTACAATGGTGCTTGTGGTTTGCCTGTTCGTGGTCAATGGGTGCTCCCCGGTGCAAGACCTAGAGCGATCAAAGGTGATGACGGGGGGCGAAATCAGGAATCTGGTTGGAGCGATCGATCTATATACGCTAGACACTGGAGCGCCACCGGGAACGAACATGGGGCTTGAGGCGTTAATAACAGATCCCGGAGTGTCTGCATGGCATGGCCCCTACCTCCGTCCAGCGGTACTACCCAAAGACTCTTGGGGAACGGTTTTGCGGTACCGTTTGGCGGGCTCGAACTATGTCATCCAATCGGCAGGGCCAGACCGCAAATTTGATACGCCTGACGACATCTGTATGACGCAGCGTGTGTGGCGCGATCCCTAGGCGAAGGAAGCCTTAGCCGGCGCGCCATCCCCTGCATGTTTAAAGCGGGGGCCAGTTCCCCGACCGTGATGACCGACGCGTGTGAGCGACGGGTCAATATACGTCTCCCGCTCGTTCATATTTCTCCCACTAGAGACACAGGTGAGACACCTGTGCTACTCTTACAGTTGCGATGAAGGAAACGGCGACGAACATTGTCCGACGGCTGCGCGCGGCGGGCCATGTGACGTATTTTGTCGGCGGATGTGTGCGCGACATGGTGCAGGGCACCGAACCGCATGACTTCGATATCGCCACGAGCGCCACACCTGAAGAGGTTCAGGCGCTCTATCCCAGGACCGTCCCTGTCGGCGCGGCCTTCGGCGTCGTGTTGGTCCTCGAAGATGACCACCAATTCGAGGTCGCCACGTTTCGCAGCGATGACGCCTATATCGACGGACGGCGTCCCACCGGCGTTCACTACGGCTCGCCGCAAGAGGACGCTCAGCGCCGAGATTTCACGGTCAACGGATTGTTTTATGATCCGTTGGCATCTGAGACACAGAACGGCGCGCCCGGCGGTCGCGCCCTACCCACGGCAACTGATGCCCTACCGGGGATAATCGATTACGTCGGCGGTCGGGCCGACATCGAGCGAAGGCTGGTGCGGACGATTGGCGATCCGCGGCGGCGGTTTACCGAAGACAAGTTGCGAATGCTGCGCGCCGTCCGATTTGCGGCCAATTTGGAATTTGCCATCGATCCCGCGACGTTCGACGCGGTCAAGGAGATGGCGTCCCAAATCCACGTTGTCAGCGCGGAACGGATCCGCGACGAACTGATCAAGATTCTTACGCGATCGCACGCGGGTCGCGGCCTGGAACTGCTCGATGCCAGCGGGCTTTTACAGGAGATTCTACCCGAAATTGCCGCGATGAAGGGGGTCGAGCAACCGCCCGAGTTTCATCCCGAAGGCGATGTGTTCCAACACACGAGGTTGATGCTTGAGACGATGAGCGAAACGGCGCTCGCGGCGCGAGCGCCCTACCGTAGCGCGAGTGAAACGGCGCGCTCGGCGAGCACGCCCTACCACGACCCGGTGGTGCTCGCGTTCGCCGTCCTGTTGCACGACGTGGGCAAGCCGCCCACATTCACGCGCGCCCCGGACCGGATCCGGTTCAACGACCACGACCGCATCGGCGCGGAGATGGCGGAAACGATCCTGCGTCGACTTCGCTTCCCCAACGAGGAAATCGACAAGATCACCCTCTGCGTTCGCGAACACATGCGGTTTCAATTCGTCAAGGAAATGCGGCCGGCGAAACTCAAGCGCATCCTCGCCCGCGCCACGTTTCCCGACGAACTTGAACTCCACCGGATCGATTGCGCCTCCAGCCACCGGAATCTGGAGAACTACGAATTCCTTAAGGCCAAGGCCGCGGAGTTGCCACCGGAAGCCGTCAAACCCGAGCCGCTCTTGAACGGCCACGATCTGCTGGCTCTCGGGCTTACGCCAGGCCCGATGGTGGGACAGATCCTGCGGGAGGTGGAGGAACTACAATTGGAGGAACGCCTGAAATCACGGGCGGAGGCATTGGACTTCGCGAAGTCACGAGTGTCGGCGGCATCCGCCTCGCCCGGCGGCGGCGCGGCGACCTGAGACTCGATTGCAGCAACAGGTACCGATTGACGTTGTCGGGCGAAACCATTCCGACCAGCTGCCCCTCATCCACGACGACCACCGCGTTTGTGCTTGTGCCGTTGATGATCTCCTCACACGCCTGCGCCAACCTGTCCCGCGGCGACGCCAGCGTCACATTCGTCCCGATAATCGTCATCACCGGCGTGTTGGCTCCCTGCGCATTCGTCGCTTCGACGAGTCCCGACCGCGTCACCATGCCCACGAGTCTTCCCTCTTCGAGCACAGGAAAATCGTCCTGACCTGTCTGATAGATCAACTCGATTCCGCGCGACACGGGATCCGAGGGTGAAAGCACCGCGACTCCCCGGCTCATCACATCCCCGACGGCCAGGTCGCGCAACGCGCTTCGCATCCGCACGACGCGTTCCTCACCTTCGGCGCCCAGGAAGATGAACGCCCCGATCAAGACGAGCCAGAAAGAGAATTTCAATCCGACGACCACGAACAGGATGGCCAATCCCTGCCCCACCATGGCGGCGATCGTCGTGGCTTGCCGGTACGGGAGGACGAGGGCCAACACCGCCCGCAGCAGCCGCCCACCGTCCATCGGAAACGCGGGAATAAAGTTAAACACGAAGAGCGTGATATTTGCCTGGGTGAGGGTTAGCAACAGTCCATGAAAATCCTGGGGCATGGCCACGATCAGCCAGTGTGACGGTGTGCCCGTGAATGGAATCAACGCGCACGCGATGGCGGCATTGACCATCGGCCCCGCCACGGTGATGGCAATCTCGTGCCAAGGATTTTCCGGGATGCTGCGCAACGCCGCCACGCCACCGATTGGCAGAAGTGTAATGCTTCTCACCTGCACGCCAAGTTGTTGGGCCACAACACTATGTCCAAGCTCGTGGAGGGCGATGCAGGCAAATATCGTGCTGAACATCGCCACCGCCCAACCAGCCCCGTTTAGCCCGTCATCCATGAAGCCGCCGTACGCTATGAAGGCGAGGAATAGAAGGAACGTAAAATGCAGCCGCAGGCTGATCCCGAATACCCGACCGATTGGAAGCGACCATTTCATTGTCTTATCCCTAACACTGAAGGGCGAGTGCCGCAAGTAGCGATCTCCCCGCCGATTACCGCAGGGAGGCTTGCCCTGCGGGGACAGTGTGACTATGATGCGAGGCCTATGGACAAGATCCTGGTCGTCGATGACGAGGCGGACATACGCCGCGCCTTCCACCGTAACCTCGCCAGCGAATCGTTGCAGGTCGTGGAGGCGGGGAATGGGGAGGAGGCCATTCGCATGGTCGCCAAAGAGCGCCCGAATCTGGTGGTGATGGACATTCGCATGGGCGCCACCAGCGGGCTCGATACGTTGCGGAAGCTGCGCGAACTCGACCCGAAACTCCTCATCATCATGATGACCGCCTACGGCACGACCCAGACGGCCATCGAGGCCATGAAGTTGGGCGCGTACGACTACGTGCTCAAGCCTCTCGAAGTGCCCAAGCTCAAGACACTGATCGAGTCCGCGCTCAAGGCCGCGCGCGACATGCGCGAGGTCGTCAGCTATCAGCCGTTGTTGAGCAGTGAAGACCACGCCGAGGGCATTGTCGGCAAGAGCGAGCCGATGCAACAGGTCTTCAAGCTCATCGGCCAAGTATCACAATCGGAGGCCACCGTGCTGATTACCGGCGAAAGCGGGACCGGCAAGGAGTTGGTGGCCCGCGCCATTTACCACCACAGCCGCCGCGCGGAGAAGGCCTTCCTGGCGATCAACTGCGCCGCGATTCCCGAGAACCTCCTGGAGAGCGAACTGTTCGGCCATGAGAAAGGCGCGTTCACCGGCGCGGCCGACCGGCGGATCGGCAAATTCGAACAATGCGACCAGGGGACGATTTTCCTCGACGAAATCGGCGACATGCCGCTATCGACGCAAACGAAAATCCTCCGGGTGCTGCAAAACGGCGAATTCCAGCGCGTCGGCGGCAACCAGACGTTCCACGTGGACGTGCGGGTGATCGCCGCGACGAACAAGGCCCCCGAACAGCTCGTGGCCAACAAGAGATTTCGCGAAGATCTGTATTACCGTCTCAACGTCGTCCGCATTCACCTTCCGCCGTTGCGCGAACGGCGCGAGGACGTGCGGCTGCTGGTGCATTACTTCCTGCAACGACTGGCCAAATCGGGCACGACGGCTGGCCGGGTCACGAAGATTTCCTCCGAGGCGCTGAAGATTCTCGATCGGTCGCCCTGGCCCGGCAACGTGCGCGAGCTGGAAAACGTGATCGAGAGGTCGGCGGTCGTCGCCCGCGGCGATTCGATCCTGCCCAAGGATTTGCCCACGGAAGTGCGCGAGTCGCGGGCGGTCGCTGTTCCAGCCGAGGACCTGACGGCAGCCATTGATGCGGCGGTGCGCCCGCTGTATGCGCTGGCCAAGAAAGACCCGAGCCTGAAGATCATGGCGCTGGTGGAACGCGAATTGATCACGCGGGCCCTGATTGAAACCAACGGAAATCAAGTGCAGGCCGCCAAGCTACTGGGGATCACGCGGGCGACGTTGCGCAAGCGCATCGACAAATTCCATATCGCCAAGCGGCTGGAAGTATCCTGAGAGCACGGTCATGGCCAGCTACTGGCTACTGGATCGTGATGCCCTTTCGCTCCATCTCGTCAACTTGTTCCTTCGTCAGTGTCCCAAAACACCCCGGAAGCTTGCCTTGAGAAATGAGGTTGCGAAGGTATTCCGCCTGGCGGTGAACGGCTTGCTGGTGCGCTATCTGGTTATTTTGATGCTTGGCGGCAGCCGCATACTCGGAGGCGAACGGGTCCTCTCGGGCGGGCGCAGCTTGAGAACCTTGTACCGCTTGGGCGGCATTCCAATCCGGCTCGCTCCTCGTCACCGGTTCCTCGGGGGGAGCCGGAGCCGATTTCTGCGGCGCCACCACGGCCGGTTCCGCTGGCGACAGCGTCTGGATGAACGAGTACGCCATGAAAATGACCGAAGTGGCCGCCGTCGCCGCCAGAACCACGAGCCAGCGCTTCGAACCGGCATCTATCGTCCGCGGAATCGCAATCATACCCGACTAGTGGCCCTCCTGCCATTGACTGAAATTGATCTTGCCGGTAATCACCGGGTAGTCCGGCGGCGGTTTCGTCAGGAACCGCGAGTCATAGTTATAGTTCTTGGCGTAGCCGGTTCCGACGCCTCCTGACTCGTTAGCCGTGCCCACGGCGCCACGTACCGCCTGCACGATCCCGCCGTACACCGTGAGGGTGCCGGTGGGGGTCATCGTGGCGTAATCAATCACGCCAAAGCTGCCGGTACCTCCGCTGCTGGTGCCAGCGGCAATCATCGCCGCGTCAATCGTCAGCGCAGCCGGTGCACTCGTGCCCACCCAAATGTTGTCCTGCGAAATCAATCCCAGGGCGTCGGTGGTTGTCGGAGTGGTTACCGGATTGTGCGTATACGTGATGTTATTTTCGATGTACATGCTGGACTCGCTGGCAACCGTCAGGGGTCCGGTCACGGTCCCGCCTTCCAGGTAGATCGTGCCTGACTTTGAGCCCGAGGAGGTTCCGTTGTTCGCCACATAAATTAGCCCCCCGGCGGCGGGGATCGTGTAATGAATGTTTGTGCTGGAATTCTGGATTGTGACCGTACCGCCGTTGAACGTGATCGTCGTGGTACCGCTGATTTCCACGCCACTGCTGGTGGCGATAGTTTTCAGCGACAAGGAGCCTGTGTTGAAGTTCACGTCGGCCATCGTCCCCTCAGACGTATTCAATGTCAGACCATCTGTCAGGGTGGCTCCGGAGATGCTCCCGGAATACGTTCCAGCGTCGGACTCAAGCGTAGAATAGAATACCGGGTTGCCGTCAAAGTACAGTTCTGTATAGGAGTAAACGGGCCCGTAAAGCACGTCCCCCGTGGCAAAGCTGACAGCGTTGTTGTTGCTGCTCCAGAGGGCGAACGACGCATACGTCGGCTGGTACACGTCTAACAGACTGACGACCCGCGATACGGGGTGGTTCGCCCCGCTGCCATTGGAAACGCCGCTGACCGTTCCCGTCGAGACAATGCAGTACGTGTCGGTGTTGGTCCGATAAATATAGTAGTTGTAAGTTCCCGATCCCACGCTTCCGCTACCGTTGGTCGCCCCGGTGGACGAAGTGACCATGACGGTGAGGTTCGACTGCATGAACCGAGCGGCAACTTCGACCCCGGCCTCCGCCACATACATGGCCTGATCCAGGTTGACCTGTCGCACCGAAATCGCCCGATGGTCACTGGCAACATCGAGAATGGTCACCACTAGGCCGATCACTATGAGCGTCAGACCCAAGGTCACGAGGAAGACCGATCCCTTTTCATCTTCAGATGCTTGTTTGGCTCTATTCATACGCCAACTTCCTTATGACTGATTTCGTCGATGTTTATTTTGACCGTCAATTCCTGAATTCCACGAATGTCGCCATCGTGTTCGTCAACGTCCGCCCGCCGCAACTCTGGGCGACAGAGACGGAAATCTGAACGCCGTTTGTCGTGTTTGTTAGCGTCGAGGCAACCAGATTCGAGACAACAAGGTCGCCAGATTGGTCGACGATGGTGTGGTTCGTTGCGGAGTAGGTGAACGAGAGCCCGCTATCATACGAAAACACCCAATTGCTGCTCGTGGAGGTCGTGGTGACGGTGCTGGCCTGCGCTTCCCGCAGCCCGGCGTTCGTGCCGATGCCGATCACCATGCGATCCAGTGCGAAACTCGCCTGCACGGCGGTGGTGCCCATCAGGCTCGTCTCGTTATAGGTCTGGAGGACCTGCCAAAATACATTGAAACTACCGACGGTGACAAGGGTCAGGATGGCCACCGACACGCACATTTCGACGAGGGTGAACCCGCCCGCCGGTCGCCGTGCCCTTGTCTTGCGGAGGTTCATGGGTGCAGTGTCGATGTCAGTATCGTCGCCAACGTATTCGTGGCGATGTTGTTCGTAATACTACGGTTGATGTAGTTAATGTACGTGACGTTCACCGTCACATTCTTGGTACATGAATTGAGATTGGTCACTGTGTACGTGCCGATGACGCTGCCGTTCGTGAACACGTGCGTCCCCGCGTTCAGGGATGAGGAATTCGTCAGGCTCAGCGTCCGCAACGTCTCCAGTTCGTAGCGGGCGGAGTGCAGCGCGGCCATTTGATTGGCCGCCGTTTTGACCCCCTGCATGGACATCGTGAAACTAATGACGCAGACACTGAGTGTAACGGCCAAGATCCCGATCGCCAGCATCGACTCCACCAGCGTGAACCCCGCATCCCCCTGACATGGCTTCCGACTCATCATTTCTCCTGTGCTCAACGGCACACCGCGCACCTTCCATGAAGCAAGTGACGTACCGGTAGCGCCTTCCGAGGGAACACTGACAAACACCTGTGGTTCTGCTGGGATTGCCAATCATGCCTCCACCTGTCGCCCCTGCAGAACTGAGAACCATTCGCAACGGTGCGAGGGGCGTCCCCCGTGGGACGCCCCTCCCCACCCCGGGCTCCCGCCCTCACCTCTCGGGAACCGCTAACTTCCGCAGCCCGATTACTTCGACCCAAAATTCCGCGTAGGCTCGACCGTGTTGGTGGTGACCCCGTCGCTTTGGCCGGCGTAGCCTCTCAATCCAAAAAAGCTTCGGGCTTCCGAGTTGTCTTTCGGCATCCACTTGCCGTTCGTGAACACTTGTTCATTCGGCAAGCCGTTGGCGTACTTCTCGTAACCGGTCTGTTGATCTGGATGGACGATCGTTGGCGTCAGGAAAATCAACAGGTCGCGCTTCGTCTTGCTCAGACTCTTGTTACGGAACAACGGCCCGAGCACGGGCGCGTCGCCCATCAGGGGCACTTTGCTGTAGTTGTCGCTGACGTCCACGCGCATCAGCCCGCCGATGGCCAGGGTGTTGCCGCTCTTGATAAGGACGGTCGTCTGCGCCGTGCGCGTCTGGATGATGGGAATCGACACCGAGTTACCACCGCCGCTCTGCAGTGTCGCGTTTTGCGACGAGCTGCTCGCTTCCGGCTGTACGTCCAACGTGACGTAATCGTTCCGATTGACGCGGGGCGTTACGGTCAGGATGATGCCAATGTCCTTGTAGTCAAACCCCGCGATTTGCAGCGACGCCGTTTGTTCGCTGAAGGAAAAGTTCGGAATCGGATATTGTTCGGCGATGGAAATGCGCGTTTTGACATTGTCCGTCGCGACGACGCGCGGGTTGGCAAGCAATTCCGAGTCCGTATCCTGATTGAGGTAGTTAAAGACAATCGCCGCGTTACCCGGGTTCAACAGGGCGTACGGCGCGGACCATCCCCCGCCATTGAGACTCTTGATCATGCTGAAACCGGTAAGGTTGTTACCGTTGATCGGATCGGTGGCGTATGACGTTGGTTGTGTCGGGTCGCCGCCCGGGGCGGTGCGAAAACCCGTCGCCGACAATGAATGATTAAGCAGCGTGCCGCTCCAATCGATTCCCAGGTTCTTTTGCGGATTCTTGATCGTCTCGATGAATTTCGCCTCGATCAATACCTGTGGCGTTTCCGTATCGAGCGATTTGATCAGCGGCATGAGCCTCGACAGGCTGGACGGCGTATCGGAAAGCACCAGCGTGTTGCTCCGAGCGTCCACCTCGATCTTGCCCTGTTTGGTCAATACGGGATCAAGCGTCTTCTTCACGTCTTCCGCCTTCGCATACGCCAGGGTGCACACCCGCAACTCGATCGGCTCCACGTCCAGCGATTCTCGCGACTTGACCTTGACCACGTCATTGTCGTTAACGTAGGCGTAGCCCTTGGATTCAGCGATCAACTGCATCGCCTGCTGGTAGGAGATCCCCTTCAAATTGACCGTGACCTTGCCGGTCACTTCGTCGCCCAGTATCAAATTGACACCCGCCTTGGCGGCAAGGGTGCGCAGCACGTTCTGGATGTCCGCCTCAATGTAACCAATTTCGATCGGCTCATCGGCCGGTGGTCGGGGCGGGTTCGTCACCGTCGCGACGGCGGGCACCGTCACCGCTCCCGTCGCTGGCACCGCGGCGGCCATGGGCGCTGTTACCACCTCAGTGACGTTCGATGGCGCAGGCCCGTCCGCATCAGCGACGGAGCAGAGCAGGGCGCCGGACAGGCAAAGGGTCAGCAGTCGTCGCGTTTTCATGTTGTCCTCCTACGAAGCAGCAGCCTCTGGGCCAGCCCGAACACATTCGGGAGTGGCATCCTTGTTTGGATTACTTGGTTTCCGGATCGGGCACGGCGCCACCGAGCCGCAATTCCATCTTTTCTCCCCCCACCTGCAACACCACCAGTTCGCGCGTGATCTTTAGTGCCTTGACGTCCACTTCCCCTTGCACGGTTCGCATTTTCACCGGCTGGTTCAACTCCAGAAGCTGGTCATTGACCAGAGCGGCGGGATGGACCGCATCATACAAAATGCCCATCAATTTCAACGTGCCGGCATCAACCGACGCGACCGTCGCGGCGCGATTCGTATCCGTCGAACCCGGCAGTTGTGCTCCAAACGGATCGCGTGAGTTTTGCGTCACGTACGTCGAGGGGATCAACTCAAGACTGTGTCCGGACTTGCTCTCCGTGGCCGCCCCGACCCGCGCGCAGAGAAACAGAAACAGCACGAGGAAGATAATCGCCTGACAAAACGCCAGTACCCCGACCACCCTCATGGACGCGGAAAGATCCGTACTCGATGATGGACGACAATTCGCTGACCGGGCATGGGCCGGCAGAGCACGGCCCGGCTTGCGGACGGCCGCGTGCGTATCGATCACGAGGCCACCATTCGATTTGGCGCGGTGTATCCAGGGGACGGAATGAGCGTGAGATCTCATGTTGACTTCTTGGCCTCCGCTTTCTTGGACGGTTCCGGCGGTAGCACGCGCAGCGTGATGGTCAGAGTCGCTCCGTGCCGGCCTCTGTCTTCCGCGTTGCCGCCCAGAGACAAGGATCGAATCTCAGCTGTGGGAAATTTATTCTCCAGGTCTCGAACAAACGCACCAAGCTGGTCGTACGTGCCCGAAGCCTCGATGCCGGTTGTGTAGGTACGGCCTTTCGATTCTTTGGCCGTTTCCGGATTGATGCCGGGGTGCAGTGCCGTGATCCGCACGGGATGTTGTTCGGCCAGCAGGCTGATCTCACGCACCACCCAGGCAAACGGATCGCCAGAAATCATAGCCGCCTGTTGTGCTTCGACAAACGACTTTACCTCCGCACGATAGGCGAAGTCCTGCTGCGCTCCACGGGCCTGCCGCTCGCCCTCACGGATTTGGTCGGCCAGCTTGGTAATGCTGGCGTCGGTCTCGGTCAGGGCGGTCCAGTTTTTCAGCACGTAGAACTCCACTGCGCCGACGACGGCCGCCAATGTAACAATGCAGACAAACACCGCCTGTTGCACTTTTTCCTTCGGCATCTTTTTCAGAAAAGCGATTTTCACTTTGTCGACTTCTCCATGTACCAACATTCGATGGAAAAATTGGCCGCATCTTTTGTGGCGCCGGCCTTGTCGGTCTCCGCCACACGGCTGATCGCGCGCAGTTGGATGTCCTCGACCAGCGCGCTGAAGCGTGCGTCGCTTCGCAGCAGCTTGAGAAACCGGTCCACTTCCAACTCCGGTTCGCTGCCAAAGGCCTTTCCATCCAATCGCACAACGAGCCGCTGGGACTTCTTGGGATGCCCACCGTGCCGGCCCCCGCCATCATCGCCTCCGTCGTCCGAGCCGGGATTGTCCACACTCAGTGCGAAAGCAAGCTGCGTTAGCTCAACCGATGGGGGAATGAGGTCTTTCACCAGGGCTATCTGCGGGGCAATCAACACCCGCGAGTGATTCAGGGCCACGATCTCTCCGGCGGAGGTACTGAGTTTTTTAAAGTCGCTTTCTTCCGCCCCCCCATTGTTCATCTTGTCCCACTTCGATTCGAGTCCTGCCAACTCAGTGCGTTTTTGCATCAGGACCGCCGAGAGCACGCCGCCCGATGCCACCACGATGGTCAGTACTCCCAGACCAACGGCAATGAACAGTTTGACCGGGTCCCGAGCGCGCGTCTCTTGCGCCAATTGTTCTTCGGCCAGTAGGTTGAGCGTAATCGCCGTCATGATTCCCACTCGCCGGTCAGGACAAACGGCCTGCCGCCACTCCCACGACTGCGGCGAGTGATGGCCCTAGGGAAAGGACCCGCCGCGTTCCCCCGCTGAACTGGCTCACATCCAGGCTTTCTACCGCATTCCAGCATTCCACCGGCGTGCCGACCGCCTCGCCCAGGATTGCCAGCATCTGGGGGGAACTGGCCGAGCCGCCGCAGGCGTAGATTCGTTGAACGTGCAAATCATTCTGCCGCTCGAAGAAATCGATGGAGGAGCGAATCTCCCGGGCGAGTGGCGAGACCGCCGTCTTCACCAATTCCTGCACAGGCGGGGACATCTTGCGCTTTTCTTCCTCCGCTTCCTGGGGTTTGAGCATGAGAACCTGGCCAATGTATTCGCTGATTTGCGCGCCGCCAAAATGCATGATGCGCGTGATCAACGGCAGGCCGCCCTGCAGAAAATTGACGCTCGTCATCCGCGCGCCAATGTCCACCAGGACCACGACATCGTCCTTCATGTCGGGATGGCTGAAGTGAAAGGCATTGATGACGGATACAGCGGCCAACTCGATCACCCGGGGTTTGATCTTGGCCGCGGTGAGCGCTTCACGGCATGCGTCCACTTCTTCCTTGTTCGCGCCGCCAACCAGGATGATTGTCTTGGTGCCATCCTTGCCGTTGTCATTCGGCTTGTCCTGTTTGTCCTTCGTCTTGGCGGCATCCTTGGTCTGGGACGCTTCGACCGGCTTGGCAGCACCTTTCGCCTTGGCTTTGGGGCCCTGCGATCCCTTTTTTAATTCGAATGCATCGAGATAGTATGACGAAAAATCGCGCCGCAGATATCCCGCGCTGTTGAGTTTGAGTGCACTCTTGATTTCCTCGATCGGAACCGGCGGAAACTCGGCTTGGCAGACCATCGCCGAACTGCAGCTGATGGTCACATAGGCACGTCGCTCGGAAGTCTTGAGAGTGTCGACGGTCTTTTGGAGTTCGGCCACGAATTCCGGCCCCCGGTACGCCTTGGCTGGCGTAGTGGGTATGGCATGCACGGCGTACTCCAAGAGCTCAAACGTGTCTCGTTGCCGGCGAATCAGCGCCGCTTTTATCTGGCTCGATCCGATGTCGATCCCGAGCGCCAAATCGGACTTGCGCCGCTTATTGACGTGAAAAAACATGGTTTTCTATCGCCCTCCATTTATCTAGCATCTGATGTGCCATCACTTCGATCGCCCCCCCGGGATGACGGGCAAACACTACCCAGCTTCGGTGCGGTTTCAGTCGTTACTCGGCGCCAAAAACGTTGATTTCGTCCTCCTGGAGAGCGTTAGTTGGTTACTCCCAACCGGGCCGATGGCCTAAAAGCGTCCCCGAGCAAATCCGTGGCGTTGATGCCAGCCTGTTGTGCGTACTGGCGAGCCCCCATGAGATCTACGAAGGCGCCGCCTACCACTCCGATCTCCAACGTTCAGCCATTGACTGCGGCGTCGTTCACGATGCGTCGCCCTTGCGACAACTTGCGGTGTAGAAGAGAGGCAGGAGGGACGGCCCTCCTGCCTCTGGCAAGTTCAAACATCAAGCGCACGTGCGCTCGTGCCTGGGTTCCAGTTTAGTACGGACCCCAGTCAATACCAACGTTGGCCAACGAACTCTTGGTCGCGGTGGAAATGAGGATTTGCCCGGTCCCCACAACCATGGTGGCAGGTGCGAAGGCGTTACCGAGCAGGTCCTGCGTCTTCCACGTCGTCTTCAAGTACGTTTGCGCGCCCGTCGTGTTAACGGTAGCGCCGTCCGTCTGGCCTGTCTCGAGAGCCCATTGATCAATGGCGGCGTCCTGCTGACGGCAGTCATTGAGAATGCGGCGACCCTGAGACTGTTTGCGGGCTTTGACGAAGCCCGGGACCGCGAGAGCGGCGAGCAACCCAACGATGGCAACCACTATCATGATTTCAACCAGGGTGAACGCCGAACGGTCATTGCGGATCTTGTTGATCATCTGATTCACCTCCCCTTTTTTGGTGATTTCTGCTTCCACGTCATGGTTTTCCAGCAGCATTGATGCCAGTTGGCACGTGGAGCGCGGACGCCTATTTTCACCCGCTCATTTTTGAAGGTTGGCTGTTCTTTCCCACCCAGACCTGAGAATTCTTGCAGTTGTGCAAGCCACCGCGGGCATCAAACACGTGCCCGTACACAATTGTGCCGACATGTGAACAAGCCTGTTCGCGGCATCCGTCACCGCACGAGGTTCTGTCACCGGAGGTACACACTTCCGAAACTGGTCGTCGTCGCCAGGCTGCCACGTGACCGCGTTGGCGTGGGCTACGTTGTGGCAACGCCACTCACATGGGCGCGGAACGCGACCTCACGCCGATGGTTGAAGCTTCTCCGCCTCAACCTCGTCTTCCGTGGATGGGGCGGCGAGCTTCCGATAAAGCGTCGCCATGCTGATGCCGAGCATCTCGGCAGCCTTCTCTTTGTCGCCGCCAGCGGCCTGAATCACCTGCTCGATGTAATCAACTTCTTGACGATGCAGAAACTCCTTGAGCTGCAGGGGCGGCAATCCCCGGCTCCACTGGGCCGCGTCGGCAGCCCTCTCGGCAAGCAACGGATCAATGGTCGATTCGCACATCTCGGGAGTCGTCACCACCGCTGGCGGGCCGTATTGTGGAGGATCCATTCGGGGCACCACCGCACCGACCCCGGCCACGGCTTCGAGCACGCGCTCGGGCAGGTCCTTGAGCAATACCACGCCGCCATCACAGAGCGCGCTCGCTCGTTCCACGGCGTTTTGCAATTCGCGCACGTTGCCGGGCCAGCGATAACTCTTCAACACGCCCATCACCTCGTCGGTGAAACGTGGCGGCGCGACTCCCTGCCGCTGGGAGATTTGTTGGATAAAATGCGTCACCAAGAGCGGGATGTCTTCCGTGCGCTCGCGCAACGCCGGGAGTTGGATCGGGATGACGCTGATGCGGTAATAGAGGTCTTCCCGAAACGACTTGTCGACCATCTTCTGCTGGAGCGGCTCGTTGGTCGACGCCAGAACGCGGACATCAACTTTGATCGTGTCGGTGTCCCCTACCCGGCGTAGTTCCTTGTCTTGAAGAAAGCGCAGCAGCTTGCTCTGTAGACTTGGCGCCATGGACCCGATTTCATCCAGAAGAATCGTGCCGCCATCGGCATGCTGGAACAGGCCCAGCTTGTCGAAGGCCGCCCCGGTAAAGGCGCCCTTGCGATGACCGAACAGCTCCGATTCGAGCAGGTGCTCGGGAAGGGCGCTGCAATTGACAGCCACGAACGGCATGGCCGCGCGGCGGCTGTTGTAGTGCAGGGCGCGGGCGACCAGTTCCTTGCCCGTGCCACTTTCGCCAAGAATGAGCACCGTGGAATCGGTGTTGGCCACACGCTCGATGAGGCGATACACCGACTCCATCCGGGCGGTGGTGCCAATCATCGACTCAAAACGAAATTTTTCCTGCAGTTGACGGCGGAGTTCGACGTTCTCTTCGAGGGCATGCACCGCTTTTTGCTGAACAAGCGCGTTATCGACGCGTTTGACCAACTCGTCGATCTGGAATGGTTTCTCGATAAAATCCTGCGCACCGGCCCGAAGCGCCTGCACCGCGCGCTCCTTCGTGCCCTGTCCCGTGATCATGACCACGGGAATGGAGCGATTATGTTCCTTCACCTGCTGTAACAGCTTCAACCCCAGTGGTTTGCCCTCCGGCATCTCGACGTCCGCCAACACGAGATCCGGAGATTCATCCCTCGTCAGCTGCAAGGCTCGCTCCGGGCTGCTCGCTGGGATCACCTCATGGCGATGCTCCCGCAAGACCTCCGAGAGCACGGCCACCATCGCCGGATCATCGTCGACTATAATTATCTTGGCCATCTGATTCCTCCAGTCACTTTCCCCTGCAGTCATTCACCCGCGTCGCGTGCCCGCCGGCTGCCCCCGGTGGCGGGACTCTAAAATTGAACAATTTGGTTCAGTTTGAAGATCGGCAGAAACATGCAAATGACGATGCTGCCGACCACCACGCCGAGAAATACGATCAGCAAGGGTTCGATCAACGACGTCAATCCCGACAACGTGGCGTCGATTTCTTCGTCGTAGAAATCCGAAATTTTCTCCAGCATGACGTCCACCTTGCCGGTTTGTTCCCCCGCGGATACCATCCTCACCAACATCGGGGGAAAAATCGAATGCTGTCCCATGGCCACGGCCAGATTGTCTCCGTGCTCAATGCTGATGGCGGTCTTGATGACCGCGGCTTCCACGACCGTGTTGCCCGAAGATTGACCGACAATGTGCAGGGTTTCCAAAATGGGCACGCCGCTGCGAAGCAGGGCGGCAAATGTCCGTGAAAACCGCGAGATGCAAATCTTGTGGACGAGCTTCCCAAACACGGGCAACCGCAGTTTGGTGCGGTCCCAGAGCGCGGTTCCTCTTCGGGTGTGTTTGAATTTGACAACGCCAAAAACGAATCCGGCCGCCGTGCCCATCGCGAGAATAAAGTACGTTCGGATAAAGTCGCTGATATCGATAAGGATCTGCGTGGGGGCCGGCAATTGCGCGCCGAAGTCCTTGTAAATGTTGCCAAAAATCGGAATCACTTTGACGATCAGAAACAAGGCGATGCCCAGGGCGACAACGCACACGATCACCGGATAGCTCATCGCCGATTTCACCTTTTTCTTCAGGCGAGAACTCGATTCGAGATAACACGCGAGGCGATCGAGGATTTCCGCCAGTAAGCCGCCCGTTTCCCCGGCTTCCACCATGCACACGTATAACTTGTTGAACACTTTGGGATGTTCCGCCAACGCCTCGGAAAACGCATGCCCTTGCTCGACTTGCTCGGTCGTCTGGCGCAGCACGGGCTTGAATGTCAGGCTCTCCGTTTGTTCTTCCAGCGCGGTCAACGACTGCACGAGGGGCAATCCCGCGTCGATCATCGTCGCCAACTGCCGGGTGAACACGACCAAATCCTGGGCCTTTACCTTGCCCTGACGGCGCTTCCGTCCCGCCTTGTGTCCCGCCCCCCCCGCACGAATGGAAACGACCATCAGGCCACGATCCATCAGCGACGAAGCCGCCGCCTGTGCGTCTACCGCCTCGATGTCGCCATTGGTCGGACGCCCGGAGGCATCGCGCGCTTGATATATGAACCTCGCCATTGCCCGCTCGTCAGTTCCTTGTTGCCATCGACAAAAATCCTCCTCTGTATCGAGCAGCTAACATGCCACCGCGATTGATAAGATTTGGGGTCAAGTTTTTTCTTGCGGCGGCGTTGATTCACTGAAACAATTCGTCAGGCTGGTGCGAGGAATTCCCCTCGCGCAGGCTGGAGAAACGCAAGAAATGCTGAAACCAACCCTCGATTGCCGCTGCTCCCCTGAGAAAATCACTTCCGTGGAAAACCGGCGCCCACACTGGCTCTTGCCCATTTTTGTCGCCATCGCTTGGACGAATTTGGTTGGGACCGTCCCCGCCCTTTCGGCAGAAGAAACCCACACCCCGATTGCGAGCATTAACCTATCGCTGACGAATCATGCTATCACCGTTCAGGCTGCGATTTCGGCGATACAAGAACCGTCCGGCGCGCGTGCTCCCTATGTCGTCAGCCTCATGGAAAGCAACGCCACGGTCCCGCTCGTTTACTGGTCGGACATGCAACCGAAACTCGCCGAGAAGGTAAAAGTCGGCAACGTCATCCGAGCCAAGGTCAAAGTGAGCCTCTATCGAGATCGTCTGCAACTGCGAATTTCCGGGCCCGATGCCATCGACCTCGTGAGTGCAGCCCCCTCCACCGACGATTCCACCAACTCACCCGCGGAAGCCACAAATGCTCCGCCCCCGGTTGTGCCCGCTACTCCCTCTTCCCCGCCGGTGCGGGCCGCGATCGGTAACATCAAGGAGGATTGGGTGGGACGGTGGGTGATCATTTCCGGGACCATCTCGGGCAGCGACAACGGTGAGAAGAGCCGTCGGTTGAGCGTTCAGGATGCCACCGGTGAAATTCAGGTCGTGTTGGGCGAAAGCGAGTTGATCAACTTACCCATCCATGAATGGTTGCTGGGGCGCGTGGTAAAAATTACCGGCCCGGTAAATCTAGTTGACGAGAAACTGACCGTAGTCCCCCAGTCAGCCGACGCCGTCACGCTCGTCCGCTAGTGACCAACCGGATTTGACGCGCTGCCCGATTCCGATTTTCGCCGGAGCCCCCACCACTCCCCCACAACGGGTGTGATCGTGCCGCGTTTGCGAATATAGTTGATGACCGCCTCCCGAGTTTGGAAATCGTATTCCACCAGTTTCGACGCGGGTTGGTCCGCCAGTTCACGCAGCCGTTTCCACCGTTGCCCGCCGCCGGCCAGATCGTAACTATTGAATGCCACGGCCAACCGTTGCGCTTCATCCAATGCCGAACCATCCGCACGGAGCAGGCTCACGGTACGCCCGCCCATTTTCGCCGCGGGATCGAAACTCCATTTCAGTCCCCAGATTCCCCGAAAGGCAGAGTTGTTGAACATGTCACAATCCTCATCCAGCACGTCACGCAATTCCGCCGGCGTCAATTGGACGACCCCGATGGTGTTTTCATACGGCACAACGTTCCAAACATCACCCACGGTGATGGCGCCCTTCCTCAGCCCGATACGGTTCTCGACGATCCCGTGTACGATCGCGTCCACCTTCACTCCCCGTTCGCGCAACGCGTCGTCAATCGCCTTGAAAATCAGGTCGTGAATCGGCGTCTCCTTGTGCGGCAGCGCCCGCACCCACAAATCATCGGTCGCCTCACCGACAACAGCGCCGGACATTTTTTCGGCTCGGTCGATCTCCCCACCCGTGAGCTTCCGTAAGTCCGGATCAAACGCGATATGCTCATCCATCAACAGTGTGTTGGACCGCCGATGGACGACCCGGCCCTTCTCCGTGTCAAACACCAGGTCCACGCGACCCAGGTAAATTCCGTAATAGTCCGCCTGGCTGTAGAGGATGCCGCTCACCTTGAATTCCGGGAAGTTGCGGTGCGTATGCGCGCCAATGATCACGTCCAACTCGGGGAAATCGCGGGCAATCGCGTTGATCTGATTGGCGTGGTCGTCTCCCGCTTCCCGGTATCCCTGATGGCACACCAGCACGAGGACCTGCGCACCGGCGGCGCGGACCTCGGGAACAACCCTCCGCAGTGTCTCCACGGAATCCACAAACTCCAGCCCCGGAATCAGCCGCGGACGACTCCAACTCGGGACACCGGGTGTGTCCAAACCGATAATCCCCACTTTGACGCCATCGATCTCCTTCACGATATACGGCTTCAACCGCGACAGGATCGCCCGGGAGAGAGGATTGCCGCCATCCCTGGCCTCGTGGATGTTGGCGACGACGATGGGTATCTCGGCGCGCTCGGCGCTGGCCGCCAGTTTTTCCAACCCCCAATCGAACTCGTGGTTGCCCCACGTCCACGAATCGTAGCGCAGTTGGTTGAGACACTTCACCATGACCTGACCGCCCGTGAGAAAACTGACCGGCGTGCCCTGCATCGTGTCGCCGGCATCGACCAACAACACGTTCTTCTCATGCTCGCGGATTTGGCGAATCACCGTGGCGCAACGCGCGATGCCGCCCACGTTGGTCTGGCCTTCATAGCTCTCCGTCGGCAGGATGTTTCCATGCAGGTCACAGGTGTGGAGGATGACAATCGGCACCTCACGCGCCAACACCGTGGCGTGCCACGCGACAGCGACAAGCGCGGCTCTGATAATGACCGACCGTAACATGGTTTCGGGTTCAATCCTTTTGCCGACGCGGCGGGTTCGCCCAACCTTGCGCCATCAACCCCAGCAACTGCTGCAAGGCCGATTCATACGACACGCCTCTTCGCGCCGCGTCCATCCGCGCCCGCCGGTCGAGTTGCGCCGCCATCGCGACGCACTTCTCCGACGGGCAACCCAACCGCGCCAACGCGACCGCGATTTCCTGAACCGTCATGCGCCACAATCCACTCCCCTACTTCTTCAGCGCCTCCGCTCGCGTCGTGATGGACACTTTCATCGACACCGGGTCATTCGGATTGTCGCGCCCGTCGCGCGGAACGTTCGCGATCTTGTCCGCCACGTCCATCCCGGCAATCACGTTTCCAAACACCGTGTAGCCTCCGTTGAGAAAACCGTTGTCCTTGACGTTGATGAAAAACTGGCTGCCGCTCGATCGCTTGTCCGGGTTGACCTGGTCGCCGAGTCGCGCCGTGGCCACCGTGCCGCGCGCGTGATCGCGCTTGATCTCCGCCTCGACCGTATAGCCGGGCCCGCCCGTGCCATGCGTGCTGCGGTCCGCGCTCTTGCTGTTGGGATCTCCTCCCTGGATCATGAAACCGGGAATCACCCGATGGAACGTCGTGCCGTCATAGAAGCCCTGTTTCGCGAGCTTGATAAAGTTGGCCACGGTCTTCGGCGCATCGTTGTCGTAAAACTCAATCACAATTTTCCCAAACTTCGTCTCCACCACCGCGACCTGATCTGTATCCGCTGCCATGACATTGGTTCCTTTCAAAAGAAGTCCGACTGCCACCATACCGACCAACCACATCATTCGCCGCATATTCGACAAACCTCCATTGGTTGATTGTTCCATTTGAGGGCGACGCCCACCTTCGCAAACTCGCGCCGAACATATCCAAGCGCGAGTGATTTGCCAAGTCGCGAGGAGAACATGGCGCTCGTCACCTGCCCCACTTCGCGTCCGTCCGCAAGAATCTTGTCACCTCGCGCGGGCACGTCTTGCCCCGTCAATGCCATTTGCACCAACTGACGGTTCACATGACCGTACGTCTTGATTCGGGCGATAGTTTCCTGGCCAATGTAACATCCCTTGTCGTAGTTGATGGCGCGCTTCTCCAAGCCTGCCTCGTTGGGAATCGTGTTCTCATCCATATCCACGCCCCAACGCGGCACACCGGCCTCGATGCGTAGTGCTTCCAGCGCCCCGGCGTCAATTGTTCCCGTCATCCGTTCGGCGCTTACGACGCCGAGCCCAAGCGGGTGCTGGAATGTCACCGCGTCGGCCGGCAACTCCACCGGCGCGCTGCCAATTGCCAGCCACTCCCCCAGTGCTGCGCTGACATCCTCAATCATCACGTCTTCCGTGATGATAAACTTCTCCAGCGACGGCGCCAGTCCGGGGCTTGTTTCCAGTAGAAACGCGTCCGCTTGGCAAATGACGTAGCCTTCCCCCCGCATTTTGCCTTTCGCGTTCAGAAACGCAGCGTAACAGATTTCTCCCACGTCCAACCCCTTGATGTCATTCGTGCACTGGCCATGCAGGAATTCCAGGCGATCCGCGCCGGTGACGCGCAGTCGATTTCGCACCGCCGAAAGATCGGCAATCAATGGGCCATCGCTCATCAACCAAATACTGGACTCGCTCTCTTTATCCGGCAAATCAATCTTTTCCCGAGCTTCGGTTGGCGCTTGTCGACGCGTCCGCGATTGTGTTAAGAGCATCCCGATGAGGCGGCAACAAACTCGGGCGGAGGCGGGCCGATGAGAATGCGGCAATCGCGAATCGTCGAATACAGGATCGTCATGGCGTCGAGCCCGGAAGGCTTGGCGGCCGAAGTGAACAAGCTGATCCTGGACCAGTGGCAACCGTTCGGCGGACTGGTGGTGACTCGGGAAGCTCTCTCGGGACTGATGCAATCGTTCATGCAGCCGATGGTCCGGGAACCGAAGAAGCGAGCCGGAAACCTCAAGGCCCAGGCGAGCGTCCCGCCAAATCTGGTTTGAGACCCGCGACGGCCACGCCACGCAGCCAAATCGCTTGCCCACGCCCGCCGGACCCGTTAGTTTCGATTTGTGATTCAGCCCGGACGACCCGAGGAAACGCCCAAGGCCATTGATCTGACCAGCGACGACTATTTCATGGGCGAAGCGTTGCGGCTTGCGCGCATGGCCTATGAAACCAACGAAGTGCCCGTCGGCGCCGTCATCGTCCGCAACGCAACCATCATCGCCCGCGCCCACAATCAGGTGGAACTGCTCAAGGACGCCACCGCCCACGCCGAAATTCTCGCGATCACGCAGGCTGCCAACGCTCTTGGTGACTGGCGACTCGAAGGCTGCACGCTGTTTGTCACCAAAGAGCCCTGTCCGATGTGCGCGGGCGCCATCATGCTCGCACGCTTGAAGCGGCTGGTGTTCGGCGTTCGCGACGAGCGCGCCGGCGGCGCCGGCTCGGTGTTTCCCATCACCTCGGCCACCGGATTGAACCATGTCCTCGACGTCCAATCCGGCGTCAAGGAAACGGAAGCCCGGGCTTTATTGCAAAGTTTCTTCCGCGCCCGGCGCGCGGATGCGTGATTCACTCGCGCCGCCCGCCAATCACGCGCGTGTATTCGCGGCGTCCAAGGCGCGCTGCGCTTCCGTCGAACCCGGCTCCAGCTCCAGCGTGCGCTGCAACTCCCGGATGCCCTCCGCCCGTCGCCCGGTTTGCAACAACGCCATCCCCAGCCCGTAATGCGCCGCCGCGTAGTCGGGGTTCAACCGCACCGCCGTTTGATAATGTGGAATCGCGCGCGCGAAGTCATCCTGTTTGGCAAGGGCAAATCCCCAGTCGTACTCCGCGTTGGCCGAGTCGGGTTGGTATCGGACAACCTCGGCAAATTGTTGGCACGCTTCAACGATTCGCCCCTGTTTGGCCAGCGTGATCCCGAGGTTGTAATGGGCATCGACTTCGTCCGCCTTCATCTCGACCACGATCCGGTATTGGTGGATCGCCTCATTCGTGCGACCCAACCGGCCTAGCGCCTTCGCCAAATTGGCCCGCGCGCGCACGTACCCGGGTTCAATCCGCAACGCCTCTCCGTATTCAGCCACGGCCTTCGCCGGTTGCGACTCCTGCATCAAAAGATTCCCCAGGTTGTTATGCGACTCGTACGAATCAGGACTCAACCGCAATGCTTCCCGGTATTCCGCCCGCGCCCCCGCCACATCGCTGCGGTGCGCCAACAAAATCCCCAGATTATTATGCGCCATCCAACACCCCGGATTCTTCGCCAACGTATCCCGCCACAGCGTCTCGGCGCTCGCATACGCGTGCCCCTGCTGCCCCGTCAATCCCGCCAACAACGCCACCACCGCCGCACCCACCGCCGTTCTCAGCACCCGCTCCCGAATCACCCTCGCCCCGCCCGCCACCGCCGCCACGATCAACCCAATGCTCGCCATATACTGAAAGTGATCCGCCACAAACGAGTACCGCATCGGGTACACATTAACGAACCCCAATGCCGGCCCCAACGTGATCACAAAAAATGCCACCGCCACGAGCGGCCCCCGTCCCATCCGCCCCTGCCCCAGCCACAACGCCGCCACGACCGCCGCCGCCGCCAGCGGAAACGCCCACTGCCACCACTGCCCCACATCGATGCTCCACCGTGGATAGACAAACGCCAAATTCTCCGGCCACGCCAGCTTCGCCGCGTAAAACCACACCGCCCGCCCCGCGATCAGCGCCCGGTCCACCATCGTAAACGACCACCCCGTTCCCCGCGCGCCCGTGCAGTAGGCTTCCACCCACACCGTCGTCAACCCCAACACCGCCCCCATCGCGACAAACGGCGCCATCAACCACACATCCCGCCGCCCGATCCCGCCGCGTTTCCACCACGTCAACAACAAGATCGCCACCGGCCACGTGCACGCCACCGTCTTGCTTAGCATCGCCCCTACAAAAAACGCAAATGCCAAGAAATAATATCCCCACCGTCCCTTCTCCGCCGTCCGTACCGCGTCCAACGGACAAAACCGCATGTACGCGAGCGCCGCCGCCAGATAGAACGCGCCCGACAACAGGTTCTTCTGCTCGGAAATCCACGCGACCGACTCGACCTGCACGGGATGAATCGCGAACACCGCCGCCGCCAGCCACGCACCGCCAATCTCCAGCCGCTCCAGCACCCGCCACAACAGAATCGCGTTGCCCGCCTGCAACAACACGTTCACCAGATGATACCCAAACGGATTCAACTGCCAGAGGTGGTACTGCACCCAAAAACTCGTGTGCACCAGCGGATAGTATTGCATCACCGCGCCGGGCTTCGTCCAGATCGTCGCCAGCCCGTGCAGCGTCCGCAACGCCGCGCTGTCCGTCACGTGCGAGTCATCGTCCCAGATGAACCCGCCGTGCAGCGCCGGCACATACGCCAGCAGCGTGATCAGCACGATCACACCGCCTGCCCCGATCCTACCGGGGCCAGCCGCCAATCGTTGTTCTCTCCACGTCTGGTTCATTGAATATCGGGTGCGCGAACACGCCCGGTCCGGGCAAATTCCTTGTCCCCCAACCCTCACCGCAGCAAATGCCTTGCCAGTAAGACCTTCCCAAGCCAAACCCATTCTAGCGCTCTTCACTCCTCGCTATTCCCTTCTCTGGCCCTTCCGGCCCCCAGACGGCGACGCGAACAGGCGTGAACGAAGCCAAACGAACCCACCGGAAAAACGTCATTTCCATTTTCTCAACAACCTCTCCCACAACCTCCTCCACACGCATTTTCGACTCCAACCCGTTGGGTTCGTTTCGCAAAAAGTGCCTTTTTTATGAATCCCATTTCCCTTGTAGCCGCGCTCGGTGAGAGCGGGCCGTCCGCCTGCCCCGACAACCGATGCCGGGGTCGAACGGTCGCCATGCTTCGTGCCCTTCGTGCCTTCGTGGTGAACATCTATGCCCTATGTCAAACAACCCAAACCGCCCCGACTATACGCTATCGTATACCCCTTGTCCACATAATAATTCCGCCGACAGCTCGAAAAAAGCCCCGCGCCTTCGCCCGACGGTCGTCATGTCGCAACTCTTTCGCGGCCACAACACACCACGGTCTAGGATTTGCGGCTCCCCTCCAAGGAGGGGATAAAGGGGTGGGTGCCCCCTCGTGCTCCGCGCCGCCGTCCGCCTTTGGAGTGCGGCGACCCGCCGCCGCCTTGCAGTTCGTCGTCCTGAGCTCATCGAAGCGTCTCGGTACCCCGACGTGTCATTGCCCCTGCGGCGGGAGGTCTCCGCCTTCCACCTCCTCTTTCTCGCCTCCCGTTTTTCGCCTCCCGACCCCGTCCGTCCCCCCATGATACCTATGTATCTGACTTTCCGTCGCGCTCCCTCTTCCGTGATCTCTTCATCCTTGTCGTTCCGCCCTTATTCGCGGTTCCTTGCCCCTGCGTTGGACCGTCTTTCGTGACTCCTCTGTTTTCCATCCCGACCTCTTCGCCTTGTTCTTCAGTGACTGGCATGATACCTATGTTACATATGTATCAGCGTTCCATCACGCCCGACCTTCCGCCATCTCCTCACCCTTGCCTTGCCCGGCGTGGCATGATACATATGTAACATATGTATGAACCCCACGTGCGCAGACCAACGACCCGGTCGACAGATTCTTCCGTGCGCCTCTGGCCGACACATCCGTTCCGCCGCCGCAGGAAGTCGGTCCGTGGCGATTTGATGGCCCAGATCCGGAAAGGCACGACCGCATGGATTGTCCTGGCCACGCTGGAAAAGCGCGGCCAACTTTATGGATACGGGTTGCGTCGCGAGGTGTCGGCGAATTCCAAGGGATTATTCGCGATCAAAGAAGGGCCGCTCTACCCGTTGTTGAAAAAAATGGAACACGAACACTGGCTCGCGTCGCGCCGGGTGGAAGTCGCCGGCCGCGAGAGACGATATTATCGCATTCGCGCCTCCGGCCGTCGGGCTCTCGCCCAATACCGCCGCGAGTGGCGCCTGCTCTCGTCCGTCCTCGACGCTCTCGGCTGCCTTCACGCGTGAGGTCTGCGGCACTGGTGAAAGAAGGAATTGCAGTGAGGTTCAACCACTGATCCATCTCCCACCCACTCTCCCCACGCGCCTTCGCCTGACGGTCGAAGAACGACCCTGAGCCCGCTTGCGGTGAGCTCGCCGAACCCGTCGGAGGGCCTGCCCTGACCGCCCTGAGCAACGTCGAAGGGAGCCTCGTCGAAGCGGTCGCATTCGCGGCCGCTCCACCCCAACCGTAGTTGTGCATGCAATCGGAGTTTATGAACGATAATGCCTGTTAGCCAGGGTCTTGCCGTCTCTCTCTTGCCGTCTCTTGCCTTGACTGCAAGCCAGAAACTTGCTAGCCTCCACCCCGGTTGGTGACCGCAAGACCGCCAGTCAGCCGGGTCGCGCGAGGACGAAAGATTAACCGACGGGAGAAGCGCATTCGATGCCGGTCGGCCTGCAGCCTGTTTCTATGGCTCGCGCTGGCCAGGCTGGCCTGTGCCGATCCGGTCCTGCCGACCATCCCCCCGGGAAACTTTAACGTCGTAGACTACGGCGCGTCCGGCGACGGCGTATCGGACAACACCACCGCGATCCAGGACGCCCTCGATGACGCCGGCGGGTCCGGCGGCGGCACGGTCGAAATACCAGCGGGCACGTACCTGTGCGGCCCGCTCACGCTGGCCAACAACATCAACCTCCAGATCGACAGCGGCGCGACGCTGCAGGAGCTTCCGCTCGCCGCCTTCATAAACTATCCGCCCCAGGACCAAACGTACGGCAATCTGATTTACGCCAAGAACGTCACCGACATCGAAATCAGCGGGTCGGGCACGATTGACGGTCAGGGCCCGGGTTGGTGGACCGCGCCGAGTTCCGTGTTCAGCAACCGACCCTACATGGTCTTTTTCAACGGCGGCTGCCAGCGGGTGTGGATTCACGGCGTCACCCTGCAGAACCCGCCGAAGATGCACGTCGTGTTCAAGGGCGTGGATAGCGACATCACGGTCGATGGCATTACCATCAACACGCCGCCGTCACCCAATACGGACGGGATTGACCTCGTCGGAACAAGCTGTCTCGTCCGGAACTCCACGATCAATGCCGGCGATGACAACATCGCCATCGGCAGTAGCAGCAGTTCGGCCGTTTCCACCGACATCCTGATTACCAACTGCACCTTTGGCATCGGACACGGCGTGTCGATTGGCAGCAATACCAGGGGCGGTGTGTCGAACATGACGGTCACCAGTTGCTCGTTCAACGGCACCGACTACGGCATTCGCATGAAGTCGGATAACGCCCCGACCGGCGGTAACGGCAACGGGGGCGTGGCGCAGAACCTCACGTACTCGAACATCACGATGACCAACATCGTGTATGGCGCGATTGTCCTCTACAGCTACTACAACGAGTATGGAACGCCCATCGGTATCGATCCGTCAACGGCTGCCGCCCAGCCAGTTGGCCCGTACCCATTTCCCGTCTGGAGCAACATCGCGATCAGCAACGTCAGCGCCGTGGTCACCGGTCAGTTCGCCGGCATCATTTGGGGACGCATCGAGGTGCCCTTCACCAATGTCGTCTTCCAGAATGTCAACATCACCGCCCCCTCGACCTTCGACATCTATAACGCCCAGGGCGTCCAGTTCATCGATTCACAAATCACCGCGCCCGCCGCCAACACGTTCAATCTGTACAACGCCCAGGTCACCGTCACGAACAGCGCCCCCAATACGAATCTGGTGACCCTCGGCGGATTGGCCATACCGCCGGCCAACAACGTGCTCGCCTTCTTCAACACCGCCGCGGCCGTCACCGACACCAACCTGCTCGGCACCGGCTCCATCACGCTCGGCGATAGCGCGCTCACATTCACGCAGGACTCGGTGAGTTTCTCCGATAATCTTGCCATCGCCGTCGCGAGCACGCTGGGCTTCACCAGCGGCACCAACACCTTTAGTGGCGTGCTCAGCGGCTCCGATTTGCTGACGCTCGCGCTGCCGGCGAACAGTCTCCTGACACTGGCAAACGATTCGTCGGGCTTCAGCGGGGGCGTGACGGTGACCAACGGGACGCTGTTGGTCAGCAACCCCACCGGCAGCGGGACCGGCAGCGGCGCGGTCAGCATCCACGGCGCCGCAACGCTCGGCGGCAACGGCTTCATCGGCGGACCGGTAACGGTGGATGGCACGTTCGCGCCGGGCCGGGCCTTGGACAACAGCACCGGCACACTGACGATCGATAACGACCTGGCCCTGGACGCCGGCGCGACCTTCAATTATGCCCTGGGCATCAACAGCGATCTGGCGGTGGTCACCGGCGATCTGACCCTTGGCGGCACGCTCAACGTTACCGACGCCGGCGGTTTCACCAGCGCGACCTACACGTTGTTCACCTACGGCGGCGCGCTCATCGACAACGGTGTCACCGTTAGCGCCGCGCCGGCGGGCTACAGCTACGTGATCGACACCAACACGCCGGGACTGGTGAACCTGATCGTCACATCGCTCCTGCCATCGCCTCCCTCCGGTCTGACCGCCACGACCGTCGCCACCAATCAAATCAATCTGTCGTGGACGGACAACGCCAACGGTGAAGATGGCTTTCTGATCGAACGCGCGCCGGACAATGGCGGTAACCCAGGAACATGGGCGCAAATTGCCTCGGTGGGCACGAACGTCACCACGTACAGCGATGTCGGATTGAGCCCTCTCACAACCTACTGGTACCGCGTTCGAGCGTACAACGTTTGGGGTGATTCGAATTACAGCAATCAGGCCGGCGCCACCACCCTGCCGCTGCCTCCACAGGCGCCGTCGAATCTGACGGCGACGACGGTCTCCACCAATCAAATCAACTTGTCGTGGACGGACACCGCCAACGATGAAAATGGCTTTCTGATCGAGCGGGCGCCGGACAATGGCGGCGTGCCCGGCGCATGGGCGCAAATCGCCTCGGTGGGCACGAACGTCACCACGTACAACGACATCGGACTGGCATCGAACACGACGTATTGGTACCGGGTGCGGGCGTACAACGCCGGCGGCGATTCGGACTACAGCAATCAGGCCAGCGCCACCACCCTGCTTCTCATGGCCCCCTCCGGTCTGACGGCGACGGCAATATCGACCAATCAAATCAATCTGTCGTGGACGGACAACTCCAGCAACGAAGACGGGTTCGAGATCGACCGGGCGCCGGACAACGGCGGTAGCCCGGGAACATGGGCGCAAGTGGCGACAGTGGGCACGGATGTCACCACGTACAGCGATACCGGACTCTCGCCCAACACGACGTACTGGTACCGGGTGCGGGCGTACAACGCCGCCGGCGATTCAAGCTACAGCAACCAGGCCAGCGCCACCACACTACCGCCGCCTCCACAAGCGCCGTCGGGTTTAACGGCGACAACGGTATCCAGCAGCCAGATCAACTTGTCCTGGGCCGACAACTCGAACAACGAGAGCGGCTTCAAGATCGAGCGTTCGACCGACGGCATCAACTTTGCCCAGATCGCGCAGGTGTTGCCCAACACGACAAGCTATCGAAACACCGGGTTGGCGCTTGGTACGACGTACTTCTATCGCGTGCGGGCCTACAATTCCACAGGCAACTCCGATTTCTCCAACGTGGCCAGTGCCACGACGCTGACGTTGTGTTCTTCTTCAGTCGTGTTTGCTTGGGGTAACTATTACAATTCAATAACAAACGTGCCGCCCGGTCTGACCAATGTGGTGGCCATCGCCGCGGGGCTCCAGCACAGTCTGGCGTTGAGGAGCAACGGCACGGTCGTCGGTTGGGGATTAAACAGCTACGGCCAGACGAATTCACCGGCCGGGCTGACCAATGCCGTGGCCGTCGCCGCCGGTGGTTACCACAGTCTGGCACTACGCAGCAACGGCACCGTCGTCGGCTGGGGTTACAACACCTATGGCCAGACGAATTCACCGGCCGGGCTGACCAATGCCGTGGCCATCTCCGCCGGCTATTACCATAGTCTGGCGCTCAAGAGCGACGGGACTGTCGTCGGCTGGGGGTACAACGGCACCGGCGCGGTGAACGTGCCGTCAAGTCTGAGCGGGGTCGTAGCCGTCGCCGCCGGCTTTTACCACAGTCTGGCGTTGAAGAGCGATGGCACCGTTGTCGGTTGGGGAAGTTATGGGCAGTTGCCTCCGGGACTGACCAATGTGGTGGCCATTGCCGCCGGTAATTCTTTCAGTCTGGCGTTAAAGAGCGACGGAACTGCCGTCGGCTGGGGTCAGAACTCCTTCGGACAAGCGACCGTGCCGCCGGGTCTGAGTAACGTGGTGGCCATCGCCGCCGGTGACTTCCACAGTCTGGCATTGAAGAGCGACGGCACCGTCGTCGGCTGGGGAGAGAACTACTACGGCGAAACGAACGTGCCGCCGGCCGTCGCCGGAGTGGCGGCCATCGGCGCCGGCGACGAATACAGTCTGGTGCTGATGTGTGGCGCCGGTACGCCATCCGCCCTCGTCGCCACCGCCGTCTCGGCGAATCAAATCAATTTGAGTTGGACGGACAACCGCCTCGGGAATGGTTTCAAGATCGAGCGTTCGACCGATGGGATCAACTTTGCCCAGATCGCGCAGGTGTTGACCAGTACGACAACGTATCGAAATACCGGGCTTGCGCCCGGCAGCACGTATTACTATCGGGTGTGCGCCTACACATCGGGAGGCAACTCCGATTACTCCAACGTCGCCAACGCCAGCACGCCGGCTCTGTGTGTGGTCTCGGTGGCGGGCTGGGGAAACAACAGCTACGGCCAGACGACGCCACCGACAAATCTGACCGGGGTGGTGGCCATTGCCGGCGGCTATTACCATAGCTTGGCGTTGATCGGCAACGGCACCGTTGTCGGCTGGGGCAACAACAGCAACGGCCAGACGAATTCACCAGCCGGGCTGACCAATGCCGTCGCCATCGCCGCCGGTGGCAACCACAGTCTGGCGTTACGGAGCGATGGCACCGTCGTCGGGTGGGGCGACAACGGCTCCGGCCAGACAAATTCGCCGGCCGGACTGACCAATGCCGTGGCTGTCGCCGCCGGCTATTACCACAGTCTGGCGTTACGGAGCGACGGTACCGTCGTCGGGTGGGGCGACAACATCACCGGCGCGACGAACGTGCCGCCCGGGTTAATCGGAGTCGTCGCCATCGCGGCGGGGTTCCGACACAGTCTCGCACTCCGGAGCGATGGCACCGTCATCGGTTGGGGACTCAACAATGCCGGTCAGACGAACGTGCCTTCGAATGTGACCAACGCGGTGGCCATTGCCGCAGGCTATTATTCCAGTCTGGCGTTGAGGAACAACGGCACCATCGTCAGTTGGGGAAACTCTGGGCCGCCGCCTTCGGGGCCGACCAATGTGGTGGCCATCGCCGCCGGTAATTCATACAGTCTGGCGTTACGGAGCGACGGCACCGTCGTCGGCTGGGGCAACGACAGCAACGGCCAGACGGATTCACCGGCCGGGCTAACCAATGTGATGGCCATCGCTGCCGGCGGCCTCCACAGTCTGGCAATGACGTGTGGCCCGAACGCCCCATCGGCCCTCGTCGCCACCGCTGTCTCCGCGAATCAAATCAATCTGAGTTGGACGGACAACTTCGGCGACGCGAATCGGTTCGGCATCGAACGAGCCACTTCGTCGACAGGTCCGTGGGCCGAGATTGGCACTGTGGACTCCACGGTCACGACGTATTCGGATACGGGAGTGGGTTGCGGTCAGCCGTATTACTACGGCATTTGCGCCTACAACGCGGTCGCCGGTTCGCCCTACTCGAACATTGCCACCGCCGACACCTCAACCGTTGACACCGATGGTGACGGCATACCGGACTGCTGGATGCTCCAGTACTTTGGTCATCCGACAGGCCAATCCAACGACAACTCGCTGGCGACGGACGATCCCGATGGCACGGGATTCACCGTCCTGCAGGATTATCTGGTTGGCCTAGACCCGACCAACAACGCGTCATCGTTCCGGATCATCTCAATCGTGCCGAGTGGCATCGACTTGCTGGTGACCTGGACAATGGGCAGTGGCAAGACCAACGCGCTGCAAGCGACGGGGGGAGACGCGACCGGCAACTACAGCAGCGACAATTTCACCGACATCTTCACCGTCACCAACACCGTCGGCACCACGACCAACTACCTCGACACCGGTGCCACCACCAACTTCCCCGCCCGCTATTACCGCGTCCGACTGGTCCCGTAGAAACGTATTCGCCTCCGTCAGCGCCTTACGCTAATCACGGGTAGCAACGCGCAACCGGAAATCCAATGAAGTTGGCGTTAATGAAATTGGCGTCACCTCCAATCGCTGTAACAATCGGAGAGGGTCTCAACCTTCTCTCCACGGCCAGACCCGTCCGACACGTTGCCCGCACCCTCCCGTCCTCTTATCTCCGCCGTAGCTCCAGCGAAGGTGCAAGCTTCGGCGACAACGGGTGTTCATCTGCGTCCGTTCGCGCCCCATTATATCGCCTGTAAGCCTGTAGTTTATTGACTTGTACGCCCATCTGATCGGTGGTATGGTTCCCGGTGGGAAACGGTTTGAGCGTATTTGCTAGGAAATACGCCCGAAAGGGGTGTGGTATGGGTATGAAGAAAACAATTCAGAGAATCTGCCGAGCACTTCGATCGCGAAAGGGCCAAAGTCTGGTCGAATATTCGCTGGTGCTGGCTCTTATTGCCGTCGTGGCCGTCACCGTATTAAGGGGTCTCGGCAAGAACATCAATAACACGTTGTCATCGGTCAACGCGAACCTGCCGTGAGGTGGTCGAGGGTCGGGTCTCGCCATTCCTGCCTGCGCTGAGTGAAGTCGAAGGGTCGATCTCGCTCTTGCGCCGTGCCATCGCCGATGCTGCGGCCAGTTGCATTTCGGATGCCGTGGCGTAAATTCCAACGGAGAGTCGAGCAACCCTCTCAGTACGTTGTTTAGGGGGCCACCCCCCCTTGCGTCGTCTGAAGATGCACGAACTGCTGATGACAAGCCTCGACTCTCCTCTTTTGTTTGATCCCGGTGGCTACGCTGCTTCGTCACGGTCCGACACCGCGAACACGATCGAGTGCCCGCCGCGCATTCGCCTGCTTGGGATCGAGCCGAATGGCCGTTTCCCAGTGGCGCACGGCCTCCTCCATGCGGCCCAATCCCGCCAGCGCAAACCCCAAATTCGCCTGCGCCTCCGCATTATCGGGCTGCAACTGTACCGCCTTGCCAAACTCTTTCTCCGCCTCGGTCGGGTTGCCCTGGCGCGCAAGAACGATGCCCATGGCATTATGCGCCACGGAATTTCGCGGATCGAATCGGAGGGATTCGGTCAGATGCCTCGATGCGTCGGCGAGGTCGCCTTTCTGGGTGAGCACGATACCCAGATCGCATTGTGCGAGGGCGCTGTGCGGCACCAGTCGCGCCGCTTCGTTTAAGTGAACCAGCGCGCCATCCAGGTCATTGCGCCCGGCGAGCGTCAGGCCGAGATTGAACTGCGCATCGGAATTGCCCGGGTCAAGTTGCACGGCCTCGTTGTAGCGCGTAAGTGCTTCGTCCACTCGTCCATGTGCCACCAATACGGTACCGAGATTGCTCAGGGCGCGGGTGTTGTGCGGACGTTGCGCGACCACATCGGACCAAATTGTCACGTCGCTGCGATACACTTCGTTACGCCGTATCGTCAGCCAACCGAGTGTCAACAAGACGGCAATAAAAGTCACCGCCCCCAACCGTCGCGCCGCGCGCGGCTCGGACCGATTCCCCCGCAATCTCTCCATGATTCGCCATCCCCCGCCAACGGCCAGAGTCACCACCGCCGCCAATGGCAGGTACATGCGCCGTTCCGCCGCCACTTCGCCCAGGCTCGGCATGACACTCGATGTCGGTGCCAGGATCAGGAAAAACCACGCACCCAAAAATCCCACCCATGGCCGCCGCCGAAACGCCCACACGGTTGCTCCCAGCAAACCGAGCACGACGATGCCGGGCACCAGGCTGTCTTTCCATGACCGCGCAACCGGCCAGTCGAAATAGTCGATGAGCAACGGATGCGGCCAGAAGCAGAGACGCAGGTAGTGCACCAGTACGCCGGCCTCGGTCTTCAGGTAGTCCCATGGCGTAATCTCCCGCATCCCCAACCCGGTCATTTCACGCGTGGTCAACACCACCAGCCCCGCCAGGATCAACCATGTCCCCGCCAGACCCGCGTACAAGACCGCGCGCCTACACAATAATTCCCGAAACGACCGCGCCAGAAACACGCGGTCGTACAGCAGGACAATTAACGGCCCGACAACCATCACTTCTTTGCTTCCCATCCCCAACGCGCACGACACGATCGCCGCCCACTGCCAACCGCGCGGGCGGACAGACTGGTCGCTGCGAATCACGCAATACAATGTCAACAACAGGAACAAGCCCATCAGCAATTCGGTGCGCTGTACGACATACGTGACGCTCTCCGTTTGCAGGGGATGAACCTCCCACACGAGCGCGATCGCCGCCGCCAACCACGTGGCCTTGGCCCCGAATCGATCCCGAAGCGGCCCAGTCTCACACGTCCTCCGAATGATCCCAAACAACACCAGGGCAGAAATCAAATGGATCGCCAGATTGAATGCGTGGTATCCCCAGACGTTCAATCCGCCCAGCGCGTAGTTCAGCGCCAACGACAGGCAAACCACCGGCCGCCCCGTCACCGTCGTCCCGGGTGGCGCGGTCATCGCCACGTCAACGGGCCACAGGCGGTGAAGATGCCGGTTCTCCACAATCGAGGGGATATCGTCGAAAATGAATGGCCCACGCAGACTGTTGTGGAACGCCCAGAGACCGGCCATCACAATTAGCAAAGCTGCCAGCTTTCGCTGGTCCATGCCAAACGGGAATCGTGCCTCGCCGGTCAATTCAGACCCGTGAACTTCGGCAACAGCGCTGTCAGCTTCCGCCACCGCTGGTCCTCCCCAACAAACGCCTCCCAAATCGCCGGCGGTACCGGCTGATCCAACAGCGCCGTATGCGGACGGCACACCACCCACGAATGCTCGCCCAGTTCCCGCTCCAGTTGTCCTTCGCCCCACCCGGCATATCCCGCGAATGCGCGCACCCAGCCCCGCCGGCGGGGTTCCAACAGTTCGAATGGATCGGCGACGATTTGACAACGCAATTCCTCATCCGTCTTCCCCCGCTGGAACCGTGCCAGGAGCAATGCGGTCGGCCTCACCGGTCCTCCCTGAAACACCGGCGTCCCGCGCAAAGCATCGGGCAACTCGGGCGACTCCGCGACTTCGCCCAGCGTCTTGTTGACGGGCCGGTTCATCACCAACCCCACCGCGCCCGCCGGGCCGTGTTCGGCAATGTACACCAGCGTCCGATGAAAATTCGGGTCGAGCAGCCCGGTCGAGGCCGCCAACACCAGCCCGGCCAGTGATTCGCCATGTTGAAACGCGAATGGCATCGCTAATATCTTACCACAATCCCACGTCGCGTGCGTACACCACCAGCCCGCCACGAAACGGCGGAAAACCGGTCCCGAAAATCATCCCCGCGTCGATATCATCCTCCGACGCCACGACGCCTTCGCTGAGGCACAGCTTGGCTTCCTCGATCATCACGCCCAGCAACCGCCTCTGGATGTCCCGCGCCGACCGCGGTTCTTTGCCGGCATTCCTCGACTCGGTGTCTCGCCGGATCGCTTTGGCCAGTCGCCGATTCACTTTCTCTGTCTTCCTCTTCTTGTAAACGTAGAATCCCACCCCGCCCTTCCGGCCCTTCAGCCCTTGGTCATGCACCTGCCGGAGAATCCGCGCCACCGCCATTCGCTCCTTAAAAGCCTCGCCCAATTCGGCCGCCACGTCGTACGCGACGTCGATTCCCACTTCATCGATCAGCCGCAGGGGCCCCATCGGCATCCCGAAATCCAGCATCGCTTCGTCAATCGACTCGATGGTCTCGCCTTCCCCGAGCAACACGCCCGCCTCGTTCAAATACGGCATCAGCAGCCGATTCACCAAAAACCCGGGCGTGCCTTTCACGACCACCGGAATCTTCTTCAGTCGTTTCGCGAATTCCACCGCCGCCGCAACAACCTCGGGCGCCGTCTTCGATCCGCGGACGATTTCCACCAGTGGCATCTTGTGCACCGGATTGAAGAAATGAATTCCCACAAACCGCTTTGGGCGACCGCTCGCCTCGGCCAGGTCGTCAATCGGGATCGCCGACGTGTTCGACGCGATGATGCAATCGTTCCGCAACGCCTCCGCCAGTTCGCTGTACGCCTGGCGCTTCACCTCGATCTTCTCCAACACCGCCTCGATCACGAGATCGCAGTCGCCAAACCCCGTGTATTCGGTCGTCGGATGCACCCGCGCCAGCCCGTGCTGCGCGTCCAGTTCGGACATCTTCCGCCGGTTGACGCCCTCGCGGTAGGCGTCGGCGATCCGTTTGATGCCGGCCGCGACAAACTCCGGCTTGATGTCTTTCAATCGCACGGTCAGCCCGCGCGCGCTGCACCATTGCGCGATCCCCGCGCCCATCACACCCGCGCCGAGTACACCCACCTTCTCCACGGGCGACGTCATGACTTTCGCCGAGATCGGCCCGGTCCGTTCCACCTTCTCGGGCTTGAACACCAGTTTCGCGTACGTCTCGCGCAGGAAAAACAGCCGGATCAGGTTGCGACACTGCGGCGTGACGCTCACTTCGCCAAAAATCCTCGCCTCGCCCTCCAGCCCCTCGGTCAACGAGCCGCTCAGTCCTTCCTCTATCGCGTCAATCGCACGCAACGGGGCCGGGTACCGGCCTTCGGTACGCAGCAGCACGCGCTTGCGCGCCACGCGGCAGATCAACCGTCGCATCGGCCACCAGTTCTGTATCCACACGGACTTCCGCTTCACGCGCTGCTCGCCCAATGCCAGCCGCGTCGCTGTCTCGCGCAATACTACGCTTGGCACCGCGGAATCCACCAGACCAATGCGCCGCGCCTTGTCCGGAGTAATACTCTTGCCAGCGCAAACGATGTCCAGCGCCGCTCCCAATCCGATCAGGCGCGGCAGACGTTGCGATCCGCCCCAGCCGGGGATGATGCCCAGTTGTGTTTCCGGCAACCCGATCTGGGTCTTGGGACCGTCCGCCGCCACGCGATAACGGCACGCCAGCGCGAGTTCACATCCGCCCCCCAGGCACGCGCCGTCGATGGCCGCCACGGTCGGCACGCCGATCCGCTCAATCTTGGCGAAGATTCTGTGACCCGCCCGGGAAAGGTCTGCGCCAAGACTGGCATCGCGGATTGTTTGCAATTCTTTGATGTCCGCCCCCGCGATGAAGATGCCCGGCTTGGCGCTGATAAACACCACCGCTTTCGGTTTGCGTTTGTACAGTTCGTCCAGGATCGCATCGAGTTGCCGCATCTGTTCGGTGCCGAGAACGTTGACCTTCGATTCCGGGTCGTCGAACACCACCCAGGCAATGCCCTCGGCGTCATATTCCACTCGCGGTGATTGCATCATGCCCGCTCCAAAATCAGCGCGCCGCCCTGTCCTCCGCCCACACAGGCGGAGACAATGCCCGTCTTCAGGTTGCGACGCTTCATTTCCTTCAACAAGGTCAGCACCAGCCGCGCCCCGCTCGCCCCGACCGGGTGTCCCAACGCGATCGCTCCGCCGTTGACGTTGAGCAGGTCGTGGTTGATTTCCATGCCGAATTCCTTGCGCAAGACCAGTTCCACCGCCAGCACCTGCACCGCAAACGCCTCGTTGATCTCGATCAGTTGCACTTCGTTCCAGCGCACCCGCGATTCTTCCAGCACTTTCGGGATCGCGTACGCCGGGCCCAACCCCATGCGTTTCGGATCCACGCCGGCGTAGGCGTACCCCCGCAAAAAGCCGAGCGGCGTGAAATTCTGCCGACGCGCTTTCTCTTCCTCCATCACCAGCAGCGCCACGGCGCCGTCGGTTACCTGGGAGGAATTGCCGGCGGTCACCGTCCCATTGCGCTTGTCAAACACGGGCCGCAGCTTGGCCAGCGCCTCCATCGTCTGGTTCTCGCGCACGCCGTTGTCCTTGTCCACGTACTTGCCGTTCGGTAAATACACCGTGCAAATTTCCTCGGCGAGTTTCGCCCGCGCCTTCACCGTCTTTTGATGCGATTCGAGTGCGAACGCATCCTGTCGCGCGCGCGGGATGCCGTAATCGCGATACAACACCTCCGCGGTCTGTCCCATGTTCAGTCCGCACACCGGGTCGGTGAGGCCCATCATCACCGCGATGCGCGGCTTGAAATCGCCCGGGCGAAACGCGAGCATCGCGCCCAGCTTCTTCGGGAAGGATTTGGCTCGTGCCAGCGCGGCAAACTTGTCCGCCGCCGCCGTCGAAAACAGCAACGGAATGTTCGACATGCTCTCGGTGCCGCCGACCACGAATGCGTCGCCCTGCCCGGCCACCATTTTTTCGTAGGCGCTCGTGATCGATTCAAATCCGCTGGCGCAATTCCGGTGCACCGTGTAGGCGGGGACCTCTTGGGGAATGCCGGCATTCAGGGCGATGACCCGCGCGACGTTGGCGGCTTCGGCTGGCTGCGCCACGCAACCAAAGATCACCTGCGAAATCTTGTGGGGATCGACCCCGGTGCGCTCCAACAATTCGCTTACCACAATGCGCCCGAGTTCCTGCGCGGGAAGCGATTTCAACTCCGTCCCCGCTTTCGAGAACGGCGTCCGTATTCCGTCAATGATGGCCAGCCGCGTCATCGTTCGCTCAAAATTATGATGCGCGCCTGCCCGGAACGACGCGCCGCCCGTTATAGGAGCAGCTTTCCTGCCGCAACCAGACCCTGATCGCGGGTCGTTACCCGCTTGCTGACAACCAGATAGCTATCCAATGGAGGCGTGCCAATCGAGTGGGATCCGCCTCACTTGAAGATCTCGCTAAAGAACTCCCTCATCGCTTCCCACGACCGTTTGTCAGCCTTTTCATTGTAGGCCGCGCCCTTGGAGTTGTCGTTCCCCGCATCGGGCCGCGTGAATGCATGTACTGCGCCGCTGTAGTAAATCATCTGCCAATCCACACCAGCCTTGCGGAACTCGTCCTGCAACGCCGCCACGTCGGTCGCGGGCACGTACGGATCGTCCGCGCCGTGACAGATCAACACTTTGCATTTGATGTTCTTCGCGTCACGGGTCGGCGTGTCGAGTCCGCCATGGAACGTCACGATGCCGGCAATGTCCGCCCCGCTCCGCGCAAGTTCCAGGACGGTCGTGCCGCCAAAACAATAACCAATGGCCGCCACCCGTTTCGTGTCGCATTGCGGCTGCTTCTCCAGCACGTCCAACGCCGCGTTCACACGCGCCCGAAGCAATGCGCGGTCGCCCTTGAACTTGCCCGCCTGCGCGCCGGCTTCCTGCCGGTTCGCCGGGCGTACGCCTTTGCCGTAAATGTCGGCGGCGAACGCGACATAGCCGAGTTTCGCCAGCATGTCCGCGCGCATCTTCGCGTACCCTTCCAGCCCCATCCAGTCGTGCACCACGAGCACCCCCGGCCGCGGCCCTTTTTCCGCGTCATCGTAAGCGAGATACCCCTCACAGGTCGTATCCCCCTGTTTGTACTCAATCATCTCGGTGTGCAACGCTGCCTTCGTGTTCATGCCAAAAAGTAAAGCGACGCCTGCCAATGCGCAAAACCTCATTCTCATTGCGACCTCCTCCTGATTCGCTAGCAGAGTATCACGCCATCCTTCGCAAAGCAATTCGTGGAGCGAACTCCGCTCCGGTGCACTCAAGAAGACTCACTCCTTCGGCCTCGCATCCAGAATCCGCACTTCCTTCAGTGAACTTTCCAGCTTGATCCGCTTGAGCATGTCGTCGATGGAATGGACCTCGATACGATTGGGGGTCAGTTCGACCCCGGTCTGGAAGCGCGTGCGGACCTTCTCCTTGAGTTGTTCCACGTTGGCGCCATTAACGGGCGCGAGATGCAGAATTAACTCGTCCACGTCGTGCGGATCGTCATGGGCCTTGCGAATCTCCAACTGCCACTCGCCGATCTCGGTCGTGTTGTCGAGGATTTGCTGCAACGTGTCGAAATTGACGATCGTGCCCTTCAGTTTCCCGAACTGAAGTTCCTTCGTGTTCGATGCCCGTCCGATATTGCCGACGATGCGCGGCACGGTGCGGCCACAATGCGGGCAGGGTTCCCACGTCACGCCGCCATCGACGTAGTCGCCGGTCCGATACCGCAACACCACGGTCCCGCGCGCATCGAGCGGGGTGTACACCAACTCACCCGGCTCGCCCTCACCCTTCACCTCGCCGGTCTCGGGGTCAATCACCTCGAACACTCCGAAGTCGGGGAACAGATGATAGCCGCTCGATTCTTCAGGAAGCGTCGGGCATTCGCCCCACGCGACCCGCGCCTCGGTAAACCCGTACGTGCCGCACACCCGAACGTCTCCGGCGCCCATTTCCTGCAGGAGCGTCACGATCTTGCGGCGGATACCCTGTGGACTCTTCTCGCCACCGAGCACGACTTTCGTGACCTGCGGCCATTTGTTCCCCTGCGCCTGCGCTTCGCGAATCACGTGATACACAAACGTTGGAATCCCAATGAGCGCTTCGGGCTTGATCTTCTCGATAAGATTGATGTTGCCGTCCGTGCCCATGACTTTCCCGCCCCCCGAACTCACCAGCAACATGCCGAACTCCAGCCCGGCGTACACCACCTGCCAGAACGCCAAGTGCGGCGCGTAGGGAAACATGTTGACCCCGCGCATCTTCGTCGTCGCCGCGAACGTCTGGATCAGCCGTGCGCCGGATATGCGAAGATTGTACATATCGTAGTCGGTGTACGTAAACGCGACCGGCAGCGAGCTTCGCCCCGTCGTGGCCGTCAGGAAAATCGGCCGATATTCGCGCTCGAACCGGCGTTCGACCACGCTCCGACCGCGCCACAGCGCCTCGGCGAGCACGCGGGGCCGGTGCTTCAGCACCGACAGGTCCGGCGTGATGATGAACTCACGGAATTTCTCCGGTTGTTCGGAGGTCGACAGCAGGTCGGCCTTGGCCGTGAACGGCATCTGGCGGAGGTCGTTGACCGTCTTGATGAGCCGTGGATCGACGTGATGCTCGGCGAAGAGCCGTTTGTAATACGGACTGAACGGGGCAATGACTTCCGTCAGGTAACGGTGGAGTTTTTCATTCTGGATGCGGCGCTGCTCGGGAACGGTCAGGCGATCCCAGTTCATGCCCGCACCAGCTCCTTCAATTGCGGCAGGGCCGCCTCCGCCGCCTCTTCCCCGCAGCGAATGTACCGCTCGGGATGATAAAAATCGTACCAGACGCTGCCCGCCAGCAGGGGTCGGATCACCACGTCGGCGTTGTTGCAGGCCATCTCCGCCATCCGCGACTGCATCGCGTGCATCGATCGCATGTAGATGTTGATGATGCCGGTCGGCGTGTCAACCAGCGGCCCGGTCTCGTGTAACACGCCCTTTCGCTCCTTCCTCGTCGCGGCGGACATCTCGTGCCGACTACGTTCGCGTTGCTTCATCTCATCGGCGTTGGGAATCGTGTTGACCGCAATAATCTTCGACACCCCGGCCCACGTCAGCACCTGCACCGGCACGGGATCTGTAATACCACCGTCAATCAGCGTGTGTCCGTCATTGACCACGGGCCGGAAAATGCCGGGAATCGTGATGCTGGCGCGAATGGCGTCGATGAGCTTGCCTTCCTCGTACACCACCTCTTCGAGCGTGTTCAGATCGCTCGCGACGATCTTCAGGGGAATGAGCGTATCAGCAAACGTCAACCCGTTCACGATTGAATGGAGGAAGTTGTAGACCTTGATGCCGCGAAACACACCCGCCCCGGGGAACATCGGATCGAGCAGCTTCAAGAACGTCCGCTTGCTGCGAATCTGTTTGGCAATCTCCTCCATCTCGTCGGCGGACTTGCCTACCGCCCACGCCGCCGCGATCAGTGAACCCATCGAGCTGCCCGCGACCACGTCGATGCCAATTCCTTCGCGTTCCAGCACGCGGATCACGCCGATATGCGCCAGACCGCGCGCCCCGCCGGTGCCCAGCGCCAGACCGACCAGCACGTTCCCCAATTCGCGGGCCATGCGCCTCACGACCAGACTGTAGGGGCTCATCGGCTGACGGATCACGAACGGCGTCCCATCCACTCCTTCCACCACTTCGCTTTCCGGAATCCACCGCAGCAGGTACGAGATCGGCTGGCCAGTCTTGTGCTCGGCTTCCTCGACGTAGGGTGCACTGGCCTCGCCCACGGCGGTAAGAATCACCCGAACCTCCGGTTCACGCGCCGCCGCGTGCGACCGAAAGTCCTCCAGCAGCAATCGTGTCCGGTACAAATGCTCGTCGTCATACCTGGAAATGACAAAGACCTTGTCCGACTGGACCAAGCAGGCGAACACCGACGCGGACGCCTGGTTGGGAAGATCGCAGATGACATAATCGTATTGTTTGACGAGATGGCCGAAAATCGGGGCGATCAACGGGATCTCCCGTTCGTCCCCCACCAGATCAAGGTTCAAGCGGTCATACCCCAGCGGCGAGCGAACCACGATGTCCTGCAATCCGAGGCCGGTGCGAAAGTCGAGGCGCTCGCACTTCAGCAGCGGCACGCCGCGCTGCTTGCCGCTGAGGTCGAGAAGCAACACGGGTTCGCCCGTTTCGTGGGCCAGGCTCGCGACGAGATTGTGCGCGAGGGTTGTCTTGCCGGTCCCGGGAAGCGAACTGTACAACGAAATGATCGTGCTCCATTTCGCGCGATGTTTCTCCTCCCGAAGCTCCTTCATGCGATGCCCCATCCGCTGGCTGAAGCTGACTGCCACGCGCGGGTCGCGATTCACAAGCGCGTCGAAGTCCGCGCGCGGGATTTTCAGGAGCATCGAATCGTTCAGCGCGCGGACATTGGCCCAGTGCGTCTCGCCGCTGAGCAACGGCATTTCACCGAAGCATTCGCCATCACAGTATGTGGCAAAGACCCGATCCCGTCCGCTCTTCAACTTCGTGTAGGCCTGCAGCCGTCCCGAGACGACCGCGTACAGGGCGTCGCCCGGGTCATTCTCGCGCACCACGAGGTCGCCCTTCCTGACCGCGACGAACTCCGCGCGCTCCGCCAGACCCTTCAACAACTCCTCGCCGAGGCTGGCTAGAACCGGCACGCTTTCAAGTACTTGTAGCTTGTCCTCCATGCGGTAGTTCCCGTCGTCGACCCGTCGACTTCACGCGGGCTATCGTGCTCACTGCGATCACGGCTAAAGGTAAAGCAAGCTGCGGGCCGAATCAATGGCCAGCCGCTTGATTCTGAAGGAGTTCGATGAGCCGCAACGTCGTTTGACCGACAATCTCCAGGCTGTGCGGTGCGATCTTGTCGAGCGTGTCTCGCTCTGTATGCCAGTATTCCCGGGGGCCGGGCGGCTTTCCGTAATTAAATCTGATGAGGTCGGCGTCGATGAGGTCAACCGCCGGGATCCCCGCCCGCTCGAACGGGACGTGGTCATCGAGAATCGCATTCGCGCCGTATGCAAAATAGTCACGGAACCCCGCCGCGCGGGCCGCTTCGAACACCTCCTGCCCGATTGTCCCCGCGACCGTGACCTTCAGGTTTTTGTCGCCGACCATGTCGAGCAGGATCATCGCTTTGATGTCCTTCACCTGGTCCTTGTTCTTGAGATCGTCGACAAAAAACTTGCTTCCCCATAGGCCGTCGGTGTCCGTGAACTGCACCATCGCCTCTTCCCCGTCGAAGAATACAAACCACAGATTCGGTTGGTCCGCGGCCACGCGGGCGATCTCCAGCAGCGTCCCCGTACTCGATCCGCTGTCGTTCGCACCGACGAACGTGACGTTGGTGAACAGTTTCGTGTCATAATGCGACCCGATAATAATCACGCGATTCGGTCCGCCCTGCTGGACACGCGTCCTGGCAATCACGTTGCGAAATTGTTTGGGTCCGTAGGGCGTTTGCGCCACAAACACCTGTTCGTCAGCCGTCAACCCGTAATCCTGCAACTGCGTGGTGATATACGATGCGGCGCGCCCCAAGGCTTCGCTCCCGCTCGGGTGCGGGCCGTAGCCGACAAGTTTGACGACGTGTTCGTAGGCCCGTCCGCCGTTGCACTGTTGCCACGGGATGGGTTGGGGCGCGGACGACCCGCCGCAGCCAGCCACCAACAGCAGGATGACTCCCCGAATCAATTTCTTTGCCATTGTTCGGCCCAGGCAATGCGTCGCGCCAGCGACGGGTGATCGTGCAACAGAAATTCCACCGCCGGGTGCGGCGACAAATCCGCGAGGTTTTGCTCGCCGAGCTTGCGCATGGCGCGGATGAACGCGTCGCGATTTGCCGTGAGCTCGAGCGCCGCGGCGTCGGCTTTCCATTCCCGCGAGCGCGAGAACGCGTTGTTGAGCGGCATCACCACCAGCCCAAAGACAAACAGGCACAGGGCCAACAGGGGAAACGCCTCGATGTCCCAGAGATTGCTGAATTGAAATACGTGATGCATGCCCCAGTTCAACCCGATGTCGGCCACTTTCAGCCCGATAAACGTCGTCATCGCTCCCCAAGCGATCATTTTCGTGATGTCGCCGTGCTGGTAATGCGCCATCTCATGCGCCATGACCACCTCGATCTCGTCCTCCGAAAACTTGTCCAGCAGCGTGTCGCCCAAAATGATTCGCTTCGTGCGGCCCAGCCCTGCAAACGCCGCGTTGGCTTTCTTCGTCTTCTCGCTCATGTCCATCCGGTAAACACCCAGCACCGTCGCGCCGACGCGTTGCGCCAGCGCGGTGAGTTTGAACCGCAGAGATTCATTCTCCAGTGGGTGGAGCTTGTAGAACAGCGGCAAAATCAGCACGGGGAACAGCGCCGACATGACCACCCCAAACAGCAGGAAGAAAACTCCCGCGCCAACCCACCACCATTGACCTGCGTGCCGTAGGAAAAAGTACAGGACGTCCAGAATCACCACGCTCAGCGCCAGGTTCAGTCCCAGTGTCTTCACTTCATCGAACGCCCACGCCCCAAACGTCTCATTCGAAAGGCCGAACCGGTGTTCGAGGTAATAATCACCGAAGAAATTCAGCGGCAGGAAGAGCAGCTTCGTCGCGACCACGACAACCGCCCCGTAAATCGCCACGTAAAACCACGGGTTCGATGATTTCGACCGCGCAAAATCAGCCAGCGAATCCGAGCCTTTCGTGAAGAGAAAGGCGAGTAACAAGAGGATGGTATAAACCGTCTCCACAACGAAGATGCCGTTGTGAATCGCTTCGTAGCGTTTGGCGCGGTGCTGCCGGTCGCGTTCGTCAATGTCGGCGCTCATAAAGCGCCGCTACAGTTGCCCAACCCGCTACAGGTTGTCAATGCCGAGGATGTCGAGCAACCGCGCCAGATCGTCATTGCCATAATACTCGATCTCGATGCGGCCCTTCTTCTTGCCATGATGAACGTTGACGTGCGTGCCAAATTTCTGCTGCAACCGCTCTTCGATGGCCAGAACGTGCGCCGATTTCACCGTCGCCGTCAGGACCCGCGACCGCACCTTGCCCTCGCCCTTCAACTGCTCGACGAGTTGCTCAGTCTCGCGCACGGTCAAGCTGCGCTTGAGCACCCGTTCCGCCACGAGCCGTTGTTCGGTGGGAGCGGCCAGGCCCAGAATCGCCTTGGCGTGGCCAACGCTGAGCCGGTTATCGGCAACCCACGCTTGCACTTCCGTGGGCAAACCGAGCAGACGCGTCGAATTGGCCACGGCCGCGCGACTGCGACCCACCTTTTCGGCAATCTGTTCCTGGGTGAGTTTGAATTGCGTGGCCAACTGGTCGTAGGCCCGCGCCTCTTCAATCGCGTTGAGGTCTTCGCGCTGCAGGTTTTCGATCAGCGCGATCTCGAGTGCTTCCTCGTCGCTGACCTCGCGAACGATGGCGGGAATGGTCGTCAGCCCGGCGTCGCGCGCGGCGCGCCACCGGCGTTCCCCGGCGATCAACTCATAGCGGCGAGTGTCTCCCGTACCGCTCAACGGCCTCACCAACAACGGCTGGATCACACCGCGTTGTTTGATGGAATCGGCCAGTTCGCGGAGTTGTTCGGGGTCAAAATCGGTGCGCGGCTGAAACGGACTGCGTTCGATGGCGTCGATGCCGAGATGGCGGACGCCATTGGCGATCCCGGCAGGCGGAACCGCGCCCAACGGCTGGGCTACGGTCGTGGTTGGTGCGGGAGGCGTGATGGCGACTTCGACATGGGGCGGCTCGACCGCCACGCTGCGGACGACCCCGCCGTTGATGAGTGCATCTAATCCCCTGCCCAACGCCTTCTTTGTCATGGTGGGATTTCCACCTCCTTATGAAGGCCGTATTTAGCTGGAAACACGCGCTTTGTCGAGGAAAAATCGCGCTTCCAAATGGCCGTCCCAACATGGCATTCATCCTTGAAGGAACCCGGCAAATCTGTTTGCATGGAACAAATCACCTTCAGAAGGAGTGATATCACCCATGATTACGCTAAGAGATGTTGTTGTCGCCGTAGTCGTCGCGGGCGCCACGCTCGCCGCCGTCGCACTCGCCCAGACGGCCGCCACGCCCGCGATGAGTTCATCCGCCTGGGATTGGAATTCACTCAAGGTGGTGCCCCAGCCGTACGGGGCGCGGCGCGATGTCTTTCTGGCGCGCACGCCCATGCTGGACCGATTGGACTGTCATATCACCACGCTCAACCCGGGCGAGGCGCCCCACGCCGCGAAACCGCATGACGGAGAGGAATTGATCATCATCAAAGAGGGCACCATCGACGCGCTGCAAGACGGCAAGACCAACCGGTTGGGCGCCGGCTCGATCCTGTTCGAGCTGCCGAACGAAGTGCAGGGCATGCGCAATGTCGGGGACACACCCGCGACATACTTCGTCATCCGGTGGTTCGCGCCGGGAACGCTGAAGACGACCAACTGATCGCCGAACCTAATCGCCCTTTTCCTCGGGAGCGGGAGTGCCGGACCTCTGGCGGCGGCGCGCCGTCAAGCCGTCGAGGACCGGGGAATTGCGAATGACCAAGCCGTCCACGCCGTCGAATCGCGCCGCGGGAACACCTTTCGCCATCTGCGCGTTGAAATTGTCGATCTCCAAGCCGTCCACGTCGTTAAACGCCGCCGGCGGCCGCAAGTCTTCTTTGTCGTAACTGACGTGGAAATCGGCGATTTCCAGGTCACGGACATGTCGCGCGAACAGTCCATACGTCGGCATGACACCGGACCGCCTCGGTTCGGGATACCCCGTTTCCAGTTCGGGTGGGACGCGTTTGGCGTCCTCTTTCGTGCCGCCGCCGTTGAATTGCAGCCGGATGTTCTGCAATCGCACACCCTCGATATCGTATCCGGGCAGCCCCAGGATTTGCACCCCGCTCTTGGCGTCAATGCCCGTGGCGATCACATTCGAGATGAACACATTGCGCACGGTGCCGACCTTGGTGCCGGCCGGTCCGCGATTGCGCCGGCCCAACCGGATGTAAATCGGATAATCCGCCACGTCCATCATCGTGATGTTCTCGATCGCAATGTTTTCGAGGATCCCGCCGTCGACTTCTTCCAAGGCCAGGCCGCGGCACTGGCGGAATGTGCAATTGGCCACGGTAATGTTGCGGAACCCGCCATTGGATTCGGTGCCGAACTTGATTCGGCCCGTTCGCAAGCGGCTCGGCAGCATCCGGCCGTCCAGTAGAGTCCCCTCCTCGAAGCCGGAAACCTGGCAGTTGACGATGGTCATGTTTTCCGTGGCGCGCGCCTCGCCCAGTCCGTAGGAACTCTTCGGACACAAACCGTCATCGGTCGGCGAATTGATCCGGCAATTTGACACCGTGGTGTTGCGACAACAATCCAGGTCGAGGCCGTCGCGATTTGTATCAATGGTCACGTTGTCGATCGTCATGTTGTCGCAGCCGAGGACGATGATGGCGAAGTGTCCGCCGTGGAAAATCGTGATGTCGCGGATCAACACGTTCCGGCACCGCCGCAACGCGATGGCTTTGTCCCCCAGGCCAATCGGCCCTTTCCCGACTTCCTTGTCGCTTCGCGTGAGGCCGCCGCCGTTGATCATGCCCAGGCCTGTGATCCAGACGTTGGTGAGATCCTCGCCCCAAATCAGGCTGTTGTGGAAATACGTGTGGCCACCGTCCTGGTACGCCGTTCCCGCGAACGGCTCGGCCGGATCGTATGCGTTCATCTCCTGCGGCGCGCCGAGGATCGTCGCTCCCGCGTCGATGCGCAGGTGAATGTTGCTCTTCACCCGAATCGACCCGCACAGATACGTTCCCGGCGGAACGTACACCGTCCCGCCGCCGGCCTGTGCGCACGCGTCAATGGCGCGATTGATGGCGGGACTGTCCAGGTTCTTCCCATCGCCCAGCGCGCCAAACGCGCGGACGTTGTAGCTTTGGTCGGCACCGGACGACGAAGAAACCGCCGGTGCGGTCGCCGTGACCGGGGCCGGACTCTTCGCCTCGGTGGTCGCGTCACTCTGCGCCCGCAGCATTTGCCCGGAGCAGCCGCACAGGAGAACAATTGTGAAACATCGGAAAGATTTCGAACGGGATTGAGTATTCATGGCGTCGGTGGAATGGGAGGCTAAAACGCACCCGCCCAACTCGCAAGGCCTTTCTCTGCTTGCGACATACAAAGCCAGCGCGGAATCCGTCCGCGTTCGATTCTGCTACCTCCGTCGGCAATCAACCTCATATCGAATGCCATGTCCGTAACAGTCATTCTTGCGTTCCGCAGGGCGAACCCCTACCCTCCACCATTCATTGGCCATGGCAAAGGCTGACAATTCGATTCGGTGCGATTGGTGCGTCGATCATCCGCTGATGGTCGAGTATCACGACACCGAATGGGGCGTGCCCTTGCATGACGACCGCAAGCTGTTCGAATTTCTTGTCCTCGACGCCGCGCAAGCGGGATTAAGTTGGCGCACCATCCTGTTGAAACGGGAGAACTACCGCCGGGCCTTCGAGAATTTCGACGCCGAGAAAGTGGCGCGCTACACCGACCGCCGTCTTGCCAAACTCCTCCTCGACCCTGGCATCGTCCGCAATCGCCTCAAAGTCCGCTCCGCGGTCATCAACGCCCGCGCCTTTCTCCGGGTCCGCGACGAGTTCGGCTCGTTCGACCGTTACATCTGGCAATTCGTCGGCGGCAAACCGCTGGTCAATCGCCTTCAATCTCTCCGGCAAATCCCCGCCGCGTCGAAAGAATCCGACGCCATGAGCAAAGACATGAAACGGCGCGGGTTCACCTTCTGCGGCTCGACCATTTGCTACGCGTTCATGCAAGCCGCCGGATTGGTCAACGACCACCTCGTCACGTGCTTCCGCCACCGTGAGGTGCAAGGCCGCTGAACTGCGCCACTGCCCCACAGCGAGGCTACGGCAACAGTACGCGGACCCGGTAGTACCGCGACGGCGTGTTGGTCGCGCCGCCGGCATCGACCATGTTGGTCACGATGCCGGTTCCGGTCCCGCTGCTGAGGATGTTCGTCTGGCCGGTGTCCTGCCAACTGCCATTCGTGTAGTTACCGCTGGCGTCGCCCGGCGTGTAATCCAGCACGTTGGTGCGCAACGCGATGCCCGGCGACCAGGTGCTGTCGCCATTGGCACCCAGATACATCAAGCTAATGTCCGTGGTGTTCGTGGCGGCGATGCTGATGATGTGCAGGTACGCCGCCGCGTTGGTGGGGTTGAAGCCCGCCAGGAACTGGTTGGTGTTGCTCATGCCCTTACCGTACGGATCCGCGTTTGGTTGCGCCTGCGCACAGTTGGTGCAACCGAAGTAGTACTGTTGCCACCACGCGAACGGGTCGTAAACGTTGATCAGGTTCGCCATGGTGTTGGTGCTGCACCCACCATTGCCGCTGACGATCAGGGTCACGTTGTACACGCCGGTCGTGTAGGTGTGCGCCGGGTTGGTCGCGTCGACAAAGTTGGTTGTGCCGCCATCTCCAAAACTCCAGAACCGATTGGTAATTGGGCCGGTGGAACTGTCCGTGAACGTCACGGCCAAGGGTGTGGCCCCGTTGGTGGGACTGGCGCTGAAAACGGCTGTGGGCGCATTGGTGAGGACGCTGTTGATCCACGATATGCGCGCCGAGACGCGGGTGCAGTAGAACTGTTGCGCATAATCTCCCGCGAAATACGCCCAGTTCGTGCCGCTCCAGTAATACAAACCATTATAATCCATCAACGCGGCGTTGAACGAATTGCTGCCATCGGCATTGGTGCTGACAAGTGGCTGGTCAACCTCATAGTTAATACCGGCCACCTCCCACGTTGTGCCGTTTTCGATGAACATCGCGCCGCTGGAATCATAGTCGGCCAACACGCATTCGTTGCTGTCTGCACCCGGTTCGAAGGCGGCATACAACATCTGCTCACCGGGGTGCGTGTCCGTGTCTGCGGCTGCTACGACGCCCGACACCACGTTGTCCCCCCAACGCTCGACACCGTATGGGCCTACCCACTGCCACCCGTTGATCACGTTGGTCCCACCGCTGACAACGACCACCGCCGGGCCGCGCTCGTAGCCCCGTCCGATTACCACGCATGTCTTGCCCTCTTCGCTCGATCCTGTATACAGCGGCGCGTAATTAGAAAACGTCTGCCCCACCTGCCAGATCCGCAGATCGGTACTCGGATCATCAAAATTCGTCACCGTCGTGTAGGTGGACCCGTCGAAGTAAAACGATTCGTTGGATGAACCGCCGATGTGCTGGGCCGCGAGAAAAAACGTGGGCGCAATGGGCGTGCCCAGAAAAGGTCCGTTCTCGGTGTCCCACTGACCTTCGTATTGCCAGCCGCTGTTGGCCAGGGAGCCGGTCGGGGCGTTCGTATTATACGACGGATCGCCGGTCCCCTCCAAAATCACCGCCCCCACGCAAGGGACGAGTACGAGTGCGACCAGAAGCCCCAGACCCACCTTCCGTTTTCCCTTTGGACCCTTCATGCCAAACTGGTGTTCATTGTACCCATAATAACGGCTGGAAACAAGCCCAATCACGTCGCGTTTCCCCGCACCGGCAGCTACGACCGTGCCATTCCGCGCACGACCACCACTGGCAACGCTTGTCACCCACCGCCGTTCTGCTACACTGCGCCCGATGAATCCAGGTGGTATGGCATGAAGGTTCGCACGTTGGGGGTCATTCCAGCGCGGTTCGGTGCGCATCGGTTTCCGGGCAAACCGCTGGCGATGATCGGCGGCAAATCACTCGTGCAGCGCGTCTACGAGCAGGCGGCCAAAGCCGAACGCCTCGACAAGGTCATCGTCGCCACCGAAGACACCCGCATCCTCGAAGCCGTCGAGGCCTTTGGCGGCGACGCCATACTCACCTCACCCGATTGCGCCACCGGCACGGACCGCGTCGCCGAGGTCGCCCGCACCTACGATTGCGACCTCGTGCTGAACATCCAAGGCGACGAACCGTTGATGCGGCCCGAGATGATCGATCAGCTCATCACCGGGATGCAGGTTGACCCGAAATGCGTCATGGGCACCCTGGCGCGCATACTCGAATCCGCCGCCAATCTCGATAATCCCAACGTCGTGAAAGTCGCGCTCGCGCAAAACGGCGCGGCGTTGTATTTTACCCGCAGTCGGGTGCCGTTCGTGCGCGATGCGAAGACCGGCGACGCGTCGGAGTGGTTGACGCTGGCGAAGTTCTACAAGCATCTCGGGATCTACGCATTTCAGCGCGAGTTCCTGTTGACGTTTGTGCAGCTGCCCCCGAGCGAGCTGGAAAAGACCGAGAAACTGGAACAGTTGCGCGCCCTGGAAAATGGCGTTTCGATCAAGGTGTGGATCACGCCCCATGATTCCATCGGCGTGGACCGGCCCGAGGACGTGGAGTTGGTCGAGGAAATCTTGAAGAGTCAGGAATGAAATACATCTTTGTCACTGGCGGTGTCATCAGTTCCCTCGGCAAAGGCCTCTCGGCGGCTTCCCTGGGCACGTTGCTGGAAAACCGCGGCCTCAAGGTCACCCTCGCCAAATTCGACCCGTACCTGAACGTCGATCCCGGCACCATGAACCCCTTCCAGCACGGCGAGGTGTACGTGACCGATGATGGCGCGGAAACCGATCTCGATCTCGGGCACTACGAACGGTTCACACACGCCAAACTCTCCCGACTCAACAATCTCACCAGCGGCCAGGTGTACGCGCGCATCATCGAAAAGGAGCGGCGCGGCGATTATCTCGGGAAAACCGTCCAGGTTATTCCGCATGTGACCAACGAGATCAAGGATCGTATTCGCGACGTCGGCCGGAAAAGCGGGGCGGATGTCGTCATCATCGAGATCGGCGGCACGATCGGCGACATCGAAGGACTGCCGTTCCTCGAAGGGATTCGGCAATTCGCCCTCGAAGCCGGCCCGCAGAATTCCCTGTTCATCCACGTCACGCTCGTGCCATTCATTCGCGTGGCCGGCGAGATCAAGACGAAACCGACCCAGCAAAGCGTTGCCAAGCTCCGCGAGATTGGTATCGTGCCGCAGATTCTGATTTGCCGCAGCGAACGGACGCTCGGCAAGGAGGTGCGCCAGAAGATTTCCATGTTCTGCAATGTTCCCGTCGAATGCGTGATCGAGGAACTCGATGTCGCCCACTCCATCTATGAGGTCCCGCTGGACCTGCGCGCCGAGAACGTGGACGAACTGGTTTGCCGTTACCTCGGCCTCGACGCGCCCGCCAAACCGTTGACCGAATGGGAACACATGCTCCAGCGCATGATCAATCCGTCGCGCAAGGTGCACATCGCGGTGGTCGGCAAGTACATCCAGCTCATCGACGCCTACAAGAGCATGTACGAGGCGCTCAAACACGCGGGCGCCGCCAACGATTGCGCGGTCGACATCCTGCGGGTCGATGCGGAGCATATCGAGAAGGACGGCGCGGAGAAACATCTCCAGGGCGTGGCTGGGATCCTCGTGCCCGGCGGCTTCGGCAATCGCGGCATTGAAGGCAAGATTCTCGCGGCGCAGTACGCCCGGGAAAACAAGATCCCCTACCTCGGCCTGTGCCTCGGCATGCAAATCGCCGTCATCGAATTCGCCCGCAATGTCTGCGCATTGAAAGACGCCAATTCCACCGAGTTCGATCCGAAATCGCCCCACCCCGTCATTTGCCTGCTGGAGGAACAGAAGGGTATTGAGGCCAAGGGCGGAACCATGCGGCTCGGAGCCCAACCGTGTGAGCTCGTCGCGGGGACGAAGTCGCGCGACCTGTATGGAACCGACGAGATTTCCGAGCGCCACCGCCATCGGTATGAGTTCAACAACACCTACCGTGATCAACTAATGAAGGCGGGCATGACCGTCGCCGGGCGATATAAGAAATACGACCTCGTCGAACTTATCGAACTGCGCGACCATCCGTGGTTTATCGCCTGCCAGTTCCATCCCGAATTCCTGTCCAAGCCCAACAAGCCACACCCGCTTTTCCGCGGCTTTATCGAAGCGGCATTGAAGCAAAGGGGGGCATGAACACCGTCCGTATCGGCAAACTCACTCTCGGCGGCAAACGCGCGCCGCTGTTCATCATTGCCGGGCCATGCGTGATTGAGGACGAAAGGATGACCCTGCAGACAGCCGAAACACTTTCCCAGGTCTGCGACGACCTTGATCTTCCGCTCGTTTTCAAAGCCAGCTACGACAAGGCCAATCGCACCGCGCGCGATAGTTTCCGCGGCCCTGGTCTCAAGCGCGGGCTGGCGGTTCTGGCCAAGGTGAAGCGGAGCTTCGGCCTGCCGATTCTCACGGACGTCCACGAAATCGCGCACTGCAAGCCGGTGGCCGAGGTCGCCGACGTGCTGCAGATCCCCGCGTTCCTCTGCCGTCAGACGGACTTGATCCAAGCCGCCGCGCGCACGAAGCGCTGCGTCAATGTGAAAAAGGGACAGTTTCTCGCGCCGTGGGACATGCGCAACGTCATCGACAAAATCACGGCGGTTGGCGGACATAACATCATTTTGACCGAGCGCGGCTCGTCGTTCGGATACAACAATCTCGTCGCCGACATGCGGTCCTTGGCGATCATGCGGGAATTCGGTTGGCCCGTCGTGTTCGACGCCACCCACAGTGTCCAAATGCCCGGCGGCGGACAGGGCGGCAGGTTTAGCGGCGGGGACCGTCGCATGGCCCTGGTGTTGGCGCGCTCCGCTGTTGCTGCCGGCTGCGACGGTGTCTTCTTGGAAACCCATCCCCATCCCGACCGCGCCCTCAGCGATGCCGCCAGCCAATTGCCCTTGCGTGAGGTCGGCAAGCTGCTGCGAACGCTCCGCGATATTCGTGCCGTTGTGAACCGGGGTTGATCGGTCATGCTCGCTTGAAAGCCGCGGCCATTTAGGCTAATAAGCCAATCATGAAGAAACTGCTTTGGGGGGTCGTTGCCGCTCTGGTCGTGCTGGCTGCCATCCTGTTCCTGGCACGCAATCTCATCGCGCGCAAATCCGTCGAGTACGGCGCGATGAAAATCACAGGCTTCCCGTTGACCATCGGCGCCGTCGATTTGGAGCTATTTTCCAGTAAGGTGGACGTGCATGACCTCAAGCTGATGAACCCACCGGAGTTTACCGAGCCGATGTTTGTGGACATGCCGGAGCTCTACGTTGATTACCGACTCCCCTCGATGTTCCATGGCGTGCCGCATGTGAACGACATGCTCATCAACATCAAGCAACTCGTCATCGTCAAAACCAAGGCGGATTCCAACGTCCAGAAACTCAAAGGCGTCGTCTCGCCGCCGGGCAGCACGAGTTCCACCAAGTACGCCGTGGATAAACTGCGGATCCATGTCGGCACCGTCACCATCAAGGATTTCAGCCGTCCCAAGCCATCCGAGCGCGACATCAAACTCAACCTCGATCGCACCTACGACAACATCACCGATTCCACGGACATCTCTCGGCTCGTGCTCCTCACCGTTTTGGGCCAGGTGCACATTCCCGACATCGGCATCAATGCGAATGACTTGAAGAAAAACCTCACCAATGTGACCAACCAGGCCGGTCAGGCTCTTCAGGGCGCCGGTGAAGCCATCGGCAACCTGTTGGACAACCTTCAAAAGGGCTCGTCGTCAGAGAAAAACAAGTGACGGCGACTGTGTCGCCATCCGACGCGCTGGGCCGGCCTAGAATCCCTTCACCTGCCGAACCGCTTCGTACAACACGATGCCGACCGCCGTGGCCAAGTTGAGACTGCGCGCCTGTGGATGGAACATCGGGATTGTGATCGTCGTTTCGGGGTTCGCATCCAACAGCGCCCTCGGCAGTCCCGCCGTCTCCCGCCCGAAAACCAGATAGTCGTCAGCCGTGTATCTCGGCTGCGTGTACGGTCGCTTCGATTTCGTGGTGACGTAGTAGAACCGTGCATCCTTCGACGCATCACCCCGTAACGCGTCCAACGACTCCCAATATTTCCATGTCACGTGCTCCCAATAATCCATGCCCGCCCGTTTCAACGTCTTGTCGTCGAGGCGAAAACCGAGCGGTCCGACCAGATGAAGCGTTGCCTGCGTCGCTGCGCACAGCCGCGCCACGTTTCCCGTGTTCGGAGGAATCTCCGGTTCAACAAGGACGACATTCATCTCAGTAATCAACCTGCCACAAGAATAACCCGTGTGCCGGTGCGGTCTCAACCTGTGCGCTACGCTTCTTCGCCTTCACCAACTTCTGCAGTTGCTCGACCGTCATCCGTCCCTCGCCGATCTTCACCAACGCGCCGACAATCGACCGCACCATTTTGTAAAGAAATCCATCGGCAGCAACCGCGATGGTCAAGAGATTTCCGCGCTTCGTTACCGACAATCTTGACACCGTCCGCACGGTTGTTTTCACCGTCCGCATGGGGTTCGCCGATAACGCCGCGAAATCGTGACGTCCCTTCAACAGCCGCGCCGCCTGCCGCATTGCCACGACAGTCAGCGGCCTCGGGTGATGCCACGCGTAGGCGCGCATGAAAGGATCAACAACGGCCCCGCAGTCGATTTGGTACCGGTACTCCTTCCCCTTCGCCGAGAATCGGGCATGGAATCGCGCGTCCACCTCCTGCACCCGCCGCACACGAATGTCCACGGGAAGGTTGGCGTTTAACGCTCGCAGAAGCGTTGCCGTCGTCAGTCGAGTGCGGAAGGAGCAGTTGGCGACCTGCGCTCTCGCATGAACTCCTGCGTCTGTCCGGCCTGATCCGTGGACGCGCACCGCGCCTCCCGCCAGTTTCGCCAATGCGCCTTCGACAAACTCCTGGATTGTGCTGCCGCTCGGTTGCAACTGCCAACCCGCGTAATTTGTCCCGTCGTACGCAATGGTCAGCTTGAAATGCCTACGGTTCGGCTGGAGGTTGGTTCGTGGCATCGAGGTAACTCTGCAACATGATTTGGGCGGCCAGTTTGTCGATCTTCTGCTTGCGTTCGCTGCGCCGCACGTTTCCTTCCAGCAACGCGCGCTCGGCTTGCACGCTCGTCAGCCGCTCATCCCATTGCGCCACGGGAATCGTCGTCGCCCGCCGCAATTCCGCAATGAACGCCAGCGTCCGCTCGGTCTGCTCGCTCGGTTTTCCGTCCAGCCGCAAGGGCACTCCTACCACAATCTTGCCGACCTTGCGTTCGTCGCAGAACCGCGCCAACTCAACGCTGACTTTGGCTATCGCACCGCCATCAATGTAATCGAGCGGCTGCGCGATCGTGCCGGTCTCATCGCTGAGTGCCAGCCCGATGCGCTTGTGGCCAAAATCAACGCCGAGGATCCGCATTTCGTCACAACAGTCGCTTGTACTTCTTCTCCGCCCCGAGTTTCTTGACGATCTCGCGCACCTTTTGCGCGTCGCTCTTGTGGCAAACCAGCGTGGCATCCGGCGTGTGCACGATCACCAAATCCCGCACGCCGACCGCCGCGACAAGGTGCTTGTTGTCGCCCACGACAATGCATTCCGAAGCGTCGATCCCCACGAATGCACCGCGCGCGACGTTTCCGCTGCCATCCTTCTCGTAGTGACGGCCTATCGCCGGCCAATCTCCCACGTCGTCCCAGTCAAAATCACCGTTGGCCACCACGACGTTGTCGGCTTTCTCCATGATGGCGTAATCGACCGAAATCTTCTCCATCTTCGGGTATTCGCGGGCCAGAACACGCGCGAACGTCTTCTTGCCCGCCGCTGCCTGGATTCGCAAACACGCCTCCCACAACGTCGGCTGATATTTCCGATATGCTTCCGTGATCGCACGCGATGACCACACGAACATACCCGCGTTCCACAGATAATCGCCGCTGGCGAGAAACTCCTCGGCCGTCTTGCGGTCCGGTTTTTCCACAAACCGCCGTGCCTTCCAGAACTTTGTCGCCAGTTTGGTAGGAAGATCCTCGCCAACCTGAATGTATCCATACCCTGTGTGCGGCGACGTTGGTTTGATCCCAATGGTCAGCAGAACTGCCCGTGTCGCCGCCAGTTTCAACGCGTCACCCACAACACGCCGATAGTCTTCCGTATCGCGAATGTACGAATCCGCCGGCAGCACTGCCATCACCGCGTCAGGATCCTGCGCGCCGATGATGGCCGCCGCCACCCCAATACACGGCGCGGTATTCCGCCCGATCGGTTCGCCAATCACGTGCTTGACCCGCGGAAGCTGCTTGTGCACCAGCGATACCTGTTCGCGGTTGGTCACCACGACGATCCGCGCGTCGCCCACCAACGGACGCACACGCTCGACCGTCTGCTGGATCATCGTCTTGTCGCCGACAATCGGTAGCAATTGCTTCGGCTGCTTCCGCCGGCTCTTCGGCCAGAACCGTTCGCCGTACCCACCCGCCATGATGATCGCCCAGTTCATTTCACCTCGCTCCCTTCGCACCGCGCACCATCGCGCCGACAAACCGTGCCACCTTAAGCGCCATCTGGCGGTCCTTGCCGTGTTCCGCGATCTGGTTCACAATCGCACTGCCGACCACCACCGCATCCGCCGTTCGCGCCGCCGCTCGCGCTTGCGACGGATTCGAGATTCCAAAGCCGATCGCCACGGGCAATTTCGAGTGTTTGCGAATCGTCGCGACGTGTGTCGTCACCGCCGGAGCCATGGATTTCTGCATGCCGGTCACACCCTCCCGTGAGACGTAGTAGATAAACCCGCTGGCGTGCCGCGCGATTTTACGAATGCGCTCAACGGGCGTTGTCGGCGCGACGAGATAAATCGGATGCAGCCCCGCACGCTTCATAAGCTTCTCGTACGCATCCGCCTCCTCGGGTGGCAGATCCAGCGCCAGCGCCCCATCGACCCCCGCCGCCGCTGCATCGCGCACAAACTTCTTCAGCCCGTAATGGTGCAGGACGTTGTAATACACGTAGAATACAATCGGGACTCGAAGATCGCCGCGCCGCAGGGATGCCACTGTCTTCAGCACCCCGCGCAACGTCGTCCCGGCGCGCAACGCCCGTTCGGACGCCAACTGGTTCACCACGCCATCCGCGAGCGGATCGCTGAATGGCACGCCCAGTTCCAGCACGTCCACGCCCACACGCTCGAACGCCCGGGCCAATTCCGCCGTCGCTCGCAGATTCGGGTCGCCCGCGCAGATGTACGCGACAAAGCCCTTCTGCCCGTCGGCGCGCAACGTGCGAAATTTCCCATCGATTCGGTTCATGGTGATTCGCCGGAGCCCACTCTCAGTCGGGCCGGTTGCGCAGGTAGATAAACCGCAGACCTTCCAGGGTCAACAACGGATTTACGTGCTCGATCTCGCGAATCTTCTTCGCCATAAGGTCGCCATAACCGCCGGTCGCCACAATGATCGCCCGCTTCATGCCGCGCTCGCGTTTCAGGGCGCCGAGAATCTCTCGCACGAGTCCGCGGTAGCCAATCACGGCGCCCACCCGCATCGCATCGACCGTGCTCTTGCCAATTACCGATTTTGGTTCGGCCAGTGTGATGCGCGGCAGCAACGCGGTGCGCTGGTAAAGGTATTCCGTGACCGATGCCAGGCCCGGGGCGATCACGCCGCCCACGTATTCGCCGCGCCCGTTGACGATGTCGAATGTCACCGCCGTCCCGAAATCGACCACGATCGCAGGCGCACCGTGCAGTTCGACGACCGCGACGGCGTTGGCGAGGCGGTCTGCACCAATCTGTTTCTTGCGCGGGTAGCGCACACCGATTCCGAGGTCGATGTCCGCACTCACCACCAGCGGCCGCATCGGCAACAGGCACCGCACGCGTTTCGCCACCGCCGGCACGACGGACGACAGCACGATCCCGGAGAAACCTGCTCGCCCGAATGGGACCTCTCGCGCCGATGCCGTCGGCACCTTGATGACATGCAGGATGCGCCGGGTATTCGCCAGCGCGAAACTGGTATTCGTGTTGTTGATGTTGACCAGCAAGAACGGACGCTCGTTCTTCATGCGCGTTCCACCACCAGATCGCCGCCGAGGATTCGTTCCGTTTGTCCGCTGTCACACCGGATGACCAGCGCGCCATCGCTGTCCAGCGCTTGCGCGAAGCCTTCGATGCGGCGCTGGCCCATGGTCACCACAATTTGCCGACCCAGTGTCGTGCATAGTTTGGCCCATTCGTCCGCGACGGGCTCGAAATCCGTGAGGGCCAACTGATACCACTCGTCCAACGCCGCCAGCACGCATGCTGCCAGGGCCACGCGATCGTGGGCTCTCCCCGACTCCAGCTTGAGTGACGTGGCAATCTGGGCCAAATCATTCGGGAAATCGTCTTGTTCACAATTCACGTCGATGCCAATGCCGAGAATCGCCATCAGGATTTCGTCGGCCTCCACTCGCAACTCCGTCAGGATCCCTGCCAATTTCTTATCACCAATGATCACGTCATTCGGCCATTTGATGCGCGCATCCACGCGGTCCACTTCTCGAATCGCCCGCGCCACGGCCACGCCCGCTGCCACAGTGAGGCGGCTGGCGGCCGACGGCGGCAGGGTCGGTCGCAGCAACACGGAAAACCACAGCCCCTTTCCACGCGGCGACACCCACGCGCGCCCGCGCCGTCCCCGCCCGCGTGTTTGCGATTCGGCGAACACCACCAATCCCTCGCGCGCCCCTGACTTCGCCAGATGCTCGACCACGTCGTTCGTGGACGCCGTCTCTTCGAATACCAGAATCTCCGAGCCGATCAACCTCGTCTTCAGCCGGGCTTTGATGTCGTCCGCCGTCAGGCGATCGGGAATGCCGAGCAGGCGATAACCGAAATGCGGATGCGATTCGATTGTGTACCCCAGCTTTTCCAGTTCCGCGACCTCCGTCGTCACCACCGTCGTGGGCAGTTTCAATTGCCGTCCCAGATCATCGGCCCGCACGAACTGTCCCGCCGCCTGGTAAAACGCCTCCAAAATCGCCGTGCCCGTGTTCATCGCGATATGACTGTAGCCAGCGAGTTTGCCACCCGTCCAGAGAATTGCGTCGCTAGCGGCCGATGACGACGGAATTCGTGGTTACATCGGTCAAATCAGTGCCCCAATCGTTCTTGTTCCACGGGCTGCTCGAATTCTTTGGATCTACCAGCAACTGGAAGATGGCATCAAATTGGGAATCGCGCTTGCCATTCCAACGTTGACGGCCTCGGAGGTAATCCTCCCCCATTTCCCGCCACGACGAATAATTGCTTTGTATCGCGCGCGCGGCGGGCATGATTCTTCCCCAAGCTTCTTCCTCCGTCAAATACCCTGCGACGTGCGATACCCCAGCCACCCAGATCAGACGGCAGTAATCCCAAGCAAGGTACGGTGTGGGCGCCTGCGACTTCGCACGCCCCGATAGATCTTCCGCCTGATACCTCAGGCGGTGCCCATCGTTCCACAGCCAGTCGAGTGTACGGATCGCGTCCTGCCGATCGTTGACGCCCCACCAATCACGTAATCCATTTTGTCCCCACATGTGATCCCAAGATGGCCTTGACCCAAGTAATTCGTGACTGTCGCCGTTATACTGAACGAGCAGGGCTGTCGTTGCCAATGCCCACAATTGCGAGCTAGAAAGAGGTTTTGTCGGATACGGACTTGTACCGCTTGACACGCCCCTCCTCGTCGCTCCGTGATGTTTGAGCATACTGACCATGCCGGTGAGCCCGCGCTGGCCTGCTTTGGTCAACGCTGTTTCACCGTCCCGGTTCTCCAGATTAATATCGGCCTTGGCTTCCAAAAGGATCCGAGCCGTGGACGAATGGTCATTTTGCAAGGCCCAGATGATGGCCGTGTTTCCCCGCAAGTCTTGCCGGTTCAATGATGCCCCCTTGCCAATCAAGTACTCGACAACATTGTCCTGACCACGAATCGCCGCCCAAATGAGCGCTGTCTCGCCGTCATCGTCATCCAGATCGAGGTTTGCCCCGTGATGTACCAGCAGATCAACCACCTCCATGTGCCCATTCCAAGCGGCCCCCATCAAAGGTGTATACCCCCGCGGGTTCTGGGCGTTTACGTCTTCCCCTCGCAGCAAATAGTACGAGACCTGTAAGATGTGCCCTCGGTGCGAGGCCGCAAACAGGGAATCATCCAGCGCATTCCACGGCTTCCACAACAGGAGACCCACCGCAATCAACAGCACAACAATCGTGCCTCGCACCACGAATAATCGCAGTTGGTTCTTCGGAGGTCGAACGGCTGCCGACAATAGCGGAGGCACCTGTCCCGGATCGGTCACAGAATCTCCTTATCGACTACCTCCAGCGAGAAATCCACCGCGCGCGCCGAATGCGTGAGAGCGCCAACGGAGATGTAATCGACCCCGGTTTGGGCGATGGCGCGGACCGTCTTGAGGGTGATGCCGCCACTGGCTTCCGTCTTGGCGCGACCGCCGACCAGCCGCACCGCGTCGCGCAATTCGTCCAGAGTCATGTTGTCGAGCAAGATATGGTTGGCACCGGCGGCCAGCGCTTCTTCCACCTGCTCCAAGGTGTCCGCTTCGACGATGATGGGGACGGTCGGATGATTTTGGCGTGCCGCCGCGACCGCATCCCCAAGGGCCTTCGGACCGAGTCGGGCGAGAATGACGCGATGATTGTCCTTGATCATGACGGCGTCGTAGAGACCCAGGCGATGATTGGTGCCACCACCGACCCCCACCGCGTATTTCTCCAACGCCCGCAATGTGGGCGTGGTTTTGCGTGTGTCCAGAATTCTAGCCTTTGTGCCAGCGATTTCATCAATGAACTGACGAGTCAGCGTCGCGATTCCGGAAAGCCGCTGGAGAAAATTCAGCGCCGTGCGCTCGCCGGTCAGGATTCCCCGAGCGGAACCGCGCAGGATACAGACACGCGTCCCCTTCCCCGCAAAGTCGCCGTCAACGACCAGCAATCTGACTGCAACCTCCGGGTCGATTTGCGCAAACACCGCTTCCACCAACGGCAGACCCGCCACGACACAAGGCTTCTTGGCGACGAGGCACGCTTCCGCCCGTTCGTCAGCGGAGATCGCAGCTTCGGTCGTGATATCGCCCGCGCCGACGTCCTCGGCGAGCGCCGCGCGCACAATGTTCTGGATGAATTCTCGTGGCAGAGCAGTCATCAGGTCCTCGCCGGTCGGGACTTCTTTACCACATTCACCTTCAACTTGCGGTCGTATTTCACCTGTCGTTTCGTAACCGGCCCGGTCGCGCCGGAGTGCTGCGGTTTTCCGTCGTCTCCGCCTTTCTTCAACTCGGCAATCTGATCACGCAAGATGGCGGCTTTCTCAAACTGGAGGTCCTCAGCAGCTTCAAGCATTTCCGCCTCCAGCTCGCGCAACAATTCGGCTGTCTGGTAATTGCCGCCCGATTCGCGGACCACGGACGCTTCCACCTCGCGGGCCTTCGTCAATTCGGCAAGGCTGAGTTGCAACTCGCGCTTCACGCTCTTCGGCGTAATGTTGTGCTCCTGATTGTACGCGAGCTGTTTGCCACGGCGATAGTCCGTCGTCGCGATGAATTTCTTGATCGAATCGGTCATCACGTCGGCGTAGAGGATGACCTCGGCGTTGATGTGGCGCGCGGCGCGGCCTGCGGTCTGGATGAGCGACGTGGCGCTCCGCAGGAAACCTTCTTTGTCGGCATCGAGGATGGCCACGAGCGATACTTCGGGCAGGTCGAGCCCCTCGCGCAACAGATTGATCCCGACCAGCACGTCAAAATCGGCGGCCCGCAGTCCGCGCAACACCTCGACACGCTCGATGGCGTCGATTTCGCTGTGCAGGTATTTCACGCGGATGCCGACCTCGCGCAAGTAATCCGCCAGATCCTCGGCGGTGCGTTTGGTCAATGTGGTTACGAGGACGCGCTCGTGTTTCTCGGCCCGGGCGCGGCTTTGCTCGATCAGATCGTCGATCTGGCCCTTGAGCGGCTTGACGGTTACCGGTGGATCAACGAGCCCGGTCGGACGGATAATTTGCTCGGCGACCACCGCGCTGCGCTCCAGTTCGTAGGGCCCCGGTGTGGCGGACATATACACGCATTGGCGAATCAGGCTGTCGAACTCCGCCCCGTTCAGGGGGCGATTGTCCAGCGCCGACGGCAGGCGAAATCAGTGTTCGACGAGCGTGGTCTTGCGCGAGCGGTCGCCGGCATACATCCCGCCGATCTGCGGCACCGTGACGTGCGATTCGTCGATGAGCAACAGGTAATCCTTCGGGAAAAAGTCCATGAGCGTGAACGGCCGCTCCCCCGCTGCGCGCGCGCTCAGGTGCCGCGAGTAATTCTCGATGCCCCCGCAAAAGCCCATCTCCTTGAGCATTTCCAGATCGTACGTCGTCCGCGAGTAAATCCGCTGGGCCTCGACGAGTTTGTTCTGCGACTCGAACCACGCGACGCGGTCTTTCATTTCGGCCTTGATGGCGTCGAGCGCCCGGGCGATTTTCGAGTATGGCATGACCCAATGTTTGGCGGGATAGATCGAGAAGGTGGTGACCGACTCGATCTTGTGCCCGGTGAGCGGATCAAACCGCGTGATCTGCTCGACGCGGTCGCCGAAAAACTCGACCCGCACCGCCTCCTCGGTGTAGCTCGGGCACACCTCCACCGTGTCACCGCGGACGCGAAAATTGCCGCGGCTGAAATCGACGTCATTGCGGTTGTACTGCATGTCCACGAGCTTGCGCAGGAGGTCATCCCGCGACATTTCGTTGCCGACCGTGAGCAGCGCCATCATCTCAAAGTAATCTTCCGGCGAACCCAGCCCGTAGATGCACGAGACGCTGGCGACGACCAGCACGTCGCGGCGCGACAGCAGCGAACTCGTCGCTGACAAGCGGAGTTTCTCGATCTGCTCGTTAATGCTGGCGTCCTTCTCGATGTACGTGTCGGTCTGCGGAATGTAGGCTTCGGGCTGGTAGTAATCGTAGTAACTGACGAAATACTCGACCGCGTTGCGCGGGAAGAATTGCTTGAACTCGCTGAACAGTTGGGCGGCGAGCGTCTTGTTGTGCGAGATCACCAGCGTGGGCCGGTCCAATTGCTGGATGACGTTGGCCATCGTGAACGTCTTGCCGCTGCCGGTGACGCCGAGAAGCGTCTGATAACGATTGCCCGCCCGTAGCGAATCTGTCAACGCCTGGATCGCCTGGGGTTGGTCCCCGCGCGGCTTGTATTTGCTGACAAGTTCGAATGGCATAAGGAGTGAATTTAGCACACCCGCAAGGCCGTTCGCTACATGATATGACGCGCTTGACCAAACCGCACAGTCGTGGGCATCATAACCGACGAGACGCTGTCGAAACGGAACTTGAACGAGGAAACCTCCATCACTTTTTCCTGCCCGAAGTGCGGCAATTCGGTGGAGTATTCCGAGGATTGCGCCGGCAGCGCACAGCCCTGCCCGTATTGCGGCGAGGACGTTATCGTCCCGCGTAGCGGCAATCAGGAAGGCTTCGCCCCGCCGCTCCCGATCGAAACCCCTCGATTGGTCTTGCGCAAGTTTCAATTCGAGGATTTTCCCGACGCACTCGAAATCCTGTCGGACCCGGAGACATTTCGTTACGAAGAGCGCCCTCCCATGGATGAAGCCGAGGTCAAACTCTGGCTTGAGCGCGTGGTGAAGGAAAAACTCTCGGACACTTCGGGTGAGCTAACCCTCGGCGTTGTACTACGAGACGGTCACAAACTGATCGGTCTGTTGTGGATGAAGTATGTGGATTCGAATCGCCAGCAAGCGTCTCTTCGAATCCAGATCAACAACAGTTTCAAGCGCCAGAGTTTCGGCTTCGAAGCCTTTCAGGCAGCGCTTTCGTTTTGCCTGCAAGACATCGGCCTGCATCGGGTGACCGCCACCTGCGACAGCCGGAACACAGCCGCGGTCCGCCTGTTGACAAAGCTTCGCATGCGAAATGAAGCCGAGTGTCTCCGCGATCGTTTCATTGATGGCGAATGGGCGGACTCGTTGTGGTTCGCGATGACGGAGGAAGAGCTTCCCCAAGGGTCATAGGTCGCGCACAGGCGCCCCTGCTACATCGTCTCACCGAGCCAGTCGACGGTTTCGGTGATGACGCGGGACTCCCAGATGTGCCTGTTGAAGGTGTGGTCCGCGCCGGGGATAATGACCTTCTTGACGACGCGCTTGTGAGTTTGCAGCGCGTGCTCGTACATGTCCGTGTGGTGCACAGGGACAGTCTCGTCTTTCGCCCCATGAATGAGCAGCACGGGGCATTGGCATTTCACCACCTCGCGCAACGGTCTCATGTCGGCGAATTGGCGGATGAACCCGACCCCCACCAGATTGCCCTCGTGGTCCGTGATGCCCGTCTCCGCCAGCGAGGATACGGCGTCGGGCGTCGACAACTCGTCGAGAATGCCCTCGCCTTCGGCCACCGGCGCCAGCAGTACCAGTGATTGGATGCGGTGTTTCTCGCGGGCGACAACGTGCGCCGCGACCGCGCCGCCCATGCTCATGCCGATGAGAGCGAGGCGCCGCGAGTTGACGCGCTTGTGCCGCGCCAGAAATCGGATCGCTTCGAGGGAATCGGCCACTTCCGAACGGATCGTCATGTCCTCGAAATCGCCAGCACTGTCGCCCGATCCGCGGAAATCAAACCGCACACTGGCAACGCCATGCTCGGCCAGCGCCCGCGAAATCTTCACGAACATGCGGTGAGGTTCGACTCTCGTGCCGGTAAAGCCGTGCAGCAGCAACGCCGCCGGACAACGACCGTGCCCCTCGGGCAGATGCAGCATGCCGACGATCTGTTGGCCCTTGGACTCGAAGACGATGGGGGTTTCCATGCGGCGCGCATAGTAGAAGCCGCCAAAGTCATTGTCAACGCGGCGCTCCGCCGTTACAGTCCACGGCCATGTCCATCCAGTGCGACTATCACATGCACACACCGTTGTGCCAGCACGCCGCAGGGCCGATGGAAGATTACGTCCAGCGCGGGATCGACCTCGGCCTGCGCGAGGTCGGATTTTCCGACCACAATCCCCTCCCCGGCGGCCGCAGCGCCAACGTGCGCATGACCGAGGCCGAACTTGACTATTACGTCGAACGCGTGACCGAACTGCGATTCCGTTATCGGGGCAAAATCGACGTGATGCTGGGGTTGGAAATGGATTACCTCGAGGGGCTCGAAGATTACCTGGAACAGCAGCTGGCCCGGTATCCCTGGGACTACGTGATCGGGTCAATCCACTTCCTCGACAACGAATGCCGTGAGAGCTCCTGGCCGCGCCAGTACGACGGAGACCCGCACCAGCTCTACGCGCGCTATTTCGATCGGATGCGTCGGATGGTGCGGAGCGGGCTGTGCGACATCGTCGCCCACTTTGACGTGACCAAACGCTCAGGGTGCCTGCCCGGCGAGCGCGAGGCTGAGGACATCACGCGCACGTTGGAGGAGATCAAAGCAGCGGATATTTGCCTGGAGATCAACACGTCGGGTTATCGGCATCCTGAACTTCCCGAACCACAGCCGTATCCCGCCCTCACGGTGGCCGAACAAGCGCTGGCGCTGGGCATCCCGCTGACCGTCAACTCCGACGCGCACGCGCCCGACCAGGTCGGATTGAAGTTCGCCGAGGTGGAAGCATTTCTGAAGCGGAGAGGCTGTCGCCAGTTGGCGAAATTCGACCGGCGCAAGGGGGCGGCGTACGATTTATAGGGCACGACGAGCACCGCGCTACGACGAGATCGCGGCGTGGTGCTTCTCCGTGGACCCACCCGCCCGCCACGACAGGATGATGTACAACCCCACGCCGACACAGATCGAACTGTCGGCGACGTTGAACGCCGGCCAGTGGTATTGCCCGATGGAGAAATACAGAAAATCGATCACGGAGCCAACGCGAACGCGGTCAATCAGGTTGCCGATGATCCCTCCCGCAACCAGCCCGAGCGCCAGCCGCGGGCCCGGACGCCCCAGTGAAAAGGAATGACGGAACAACCAGAGCACGAGCACCGTCACCAGCGAGACCACGGTCAGCAGCAGATTATAATGCTGAAAAATACCCCATGCGGCGCCGGTATTGCGCCAGTTGACCAGACTGAAGAAGCCCGCGATGACGACGCGCGTTTCTTCCGGGCTGATGAAGCGGACGACCAGCCATTTGCTGAACTGGTCGAGTGCGGCAATTGCGACGGCGATGAGTGCGACCCATTGCATGGGGGCGCCTCGCGTCCTACTCCTCGGCCTCCTCCGCCTCGCCGCCTTCCTCCTCCGCGGACTCGGTGAACATCGGTCCCTGCACGACGGGCCGCCGCGGATCCTTTTCGACCGTCGACTGGCAGTTTACGCACAACCGCGCGAAGGGTACTGCCTCCAGCCGTGCCTTCAAAATGGGCTTTTCGCAATTGCCGCAAATCCCGTACGTGCTGTGTTCCAGCCGTTTGAGGGCCTCCTCGATCTCATACAGCGCCTCTTGCTCGTTCGAGACCAGGCTCAGCGCGAATTCGCGATCGAAATTGTCCGTGCCTGCGTCGGCCATGTGCAGGCTGTACCCACTCAATTCACCGGACGCATCGCGATGCGACCGCTTGAGGTTATCGCTGGCCAGAAAATTGACGCCGTCGATCAGATGATCGCGCAAATCGAGCAGCAGTTTCTTGAACTTGGCCGCATCTTCCTTGGAAAGCTTCAACGTCTTCGGCGGACGGTTCAACTCCGCTTCCGCCACAGCGACTTCGGCTTCCCTGCTCCCCGCTTGCGCCCGCGCTGACTTCGATTTGGCTACCGCCACCACCTTGGATTTGTGACCAGTTTTCGCTGTCCCCATGGTTCCCTTCCCTGAACTGAATTTTGGTTTACCCGACCCGGTTTTCTTGGACTGCTTCTTCATAAAGTTTCCCATCCTGCTGCAATTTTCACGCCAGCGCCTTGATCACCGACGTGCACCGCCCGCACAACCCGGGATGCGCCGCGTCCATCCCGACATCGTCCGTCCATCGCCAGCAACGCACGCACTTCCCGCCCGTCGCGCGGCTGACCTTCACGCCCAGATCGCCGCCCGTCGGCTGACCGATCCGGGCCTGCGATACGATCAACACCGTCTCCAACGTCGCCCCCAGCGCCCTCAGCAACCCCGAGGTGGCTTCGTTATCCGGCCCGATCTCCACCTGTGCTTCGAGCGATTTGCCGATCCGACCTGCCTGGCGCTCCTTTTCCAATTCGAAATCCACCCGCGCCCGCACGGCGCGCACCCTTCTCCAACGCTGTTCCAACTCTTCGTCCCGCAGACCCTGGTCCACCTTCGGAAAACCGGCCAAGTGCACCGACTCCGTCTCTCGCCCCGGCAGGAAGCTCCACACTTCGTCCGCCGTGAACGGCATGATCGGCGCCAGCAACTTCGCCAGCGTCGCCACGGTCTCAAAAATCGCCGTCTGCGCGGACCGCCGCTCCGCCGAATTGGGCGCAAGCGTATACAACGGGTCTTTCATTACGTCAACGTAAAAGGACGAAATTTCGGTCGTGCAAAACGCGTTGATCGCATGATAGACCGCGTGGAAGTTGTAGTGCTCGTACGCATCCTGCACGTTGGCCACCACTCCCTGCAAACAGGACAGCAACCAGCGGTCGATCTCCGCCAGTTTCTCGCGTGGCACCGCATGTTTTGCCGGATCGAAATCGTGAACGTTCGCCAGCAGGATGCGCAGCGTGTTGCGCACCTTGCGATACGTCTCCGAGACGCGCTCGAAAATCTCGTCCGACAACGGTACGTCCGTCTGGTAATCCTCCGAGATCACCCACAGCCGCAACACGTCGGCGCCGTACCGTTTCACGTAGTCGTCGGACTTCGCCGGCTTGCCGGCCGATTTCGAGACCTTCTGCTTCTTGCCCGTCTCTTCGACCTGCACCACCAGGAACCCATGCGTCACCACCGTCTGGAACGGCGCGCGTTTCTCCGTGGCCACCGCCGTCAGCAACGCCGATTGGAACCAACCCCGGTGTTGGTCGCTTCCCTCCAAATAGACGTCCGCCGGATACGCCAGATCCGGTCGCATCCGCAACACCGCGCGATGGCTCACGCCCGACTCGAACCACACGTCCACGATGTCGGGACTTTTCTTCAGGTTGGCCGAACCGCATGACGGGCATTTCACGTCGCCGAACAGTTCTGCCACGCTCCGCTCGAACCAGATATCCACGCCATCCTTCAAAACCTTCTCGCGGAACTTCCGGATCAATCCCGCATCAAGGACCGATTGATGGCAATCGGCGCACTCCAGGAACGGCAACGGCACACCCCACGCGCGCTGCCGCGAGATGCACCAATCCGGCCGCTGCTCGATGGTGCCCGTGATCCGGTTCTCGCCCCACGTGGGCACCCATTTGACCTTGCGCACTTCGTCCAGCGCGTTCCGGCGCAGATCACGATGGTCAACCGCGATGAACCACTGTTCCACGGCCCGGAAAATGATCGGGTTCTTGCACCGCCAGCAATGCGGGTACGAGTGCTTGATCTCAGCCCGCCCCGCCAACGCCCCCGTCGCTTGCAGGTGATCGACGATCGCCTGGTTGGCCTTGAACACAAACTGACCCGTGAACGGCCCGGCCTCCTTGGTGAACACACCGCCGTCATCGACAGGCGCCAGCGTGTCGAGTCCGTACTTCTGCCCGAGCTCGTAGTCCTCGGCGCCGTGCCCGGGCGCCGTGTGCACCAAACCCGTGCCCTGCTCCAATGTCACGTAGGGCGAAAAGATGATTGGGGAATCGCGGTCCATAAATGGATGACGCGCGACCATGCCTTCGAGGTCCCGACCCAACAGCTTTTCCTGGACGGCCAGCTCCACGCCGCATGCCTTCGCGACTTGTTCGACCAGTCCTTCGGCCAGAATCCACGTCTCGCCCGCCGACGTTTTCGCGCGGACATACGTCAACTCCGGCTTGACCGCGATCGCCAGGTTCGCCGGCAATGTCCAAGGCGTCGTCGTCCAGATCACCGCGAACTCGTTCTCACGGCCTTTGACGGGGAACTTCACGTACACGGACTGCGATACGTGGTCGGCGTATTCCACTTCCGCCTCGGCCAGCGCGGTGCGGCAGGTCGCGCACCAATACACCGGTTTCTTCCCGCGGTACACGAAACCGTCCGCGACCATATCCGCCAGCGCGCCAATGACCTCGGCCTCATACGACGGGCTCATCGTGAGATACGGATGCTCCCAATCGCCGAACACCCCGAGTCGCTTGAACTGTTGGCGCTGGATATCCACGTACTTCTCCGCGTAGGCCCGGCAGCGCTTGCGCAGCTCCGTCTGCGACAGTTGGTCGGCCTCCTTGCCGAGTTCCTTCTTCACCTTGTATTCAATGGGCTGACCGTGGCAATCCCAGCCCGGCACGTACGGCGCCCGGAACCCGCGCATGCTCTTGTACTTGATCACCACGTCTTTGAGCGTCTTGTTGAGGACGTGGCCGATGTGCACGTCGCCGTTGGCAAACGGCGGGCCGTCATGCAGGACGAACAGGGGCGCGTCGCGTCGGGCGGCCAGGATTCTCTCGTATAGTTTGTCCCGTTCCCAGCGCGCCAACATCTCGGGCTCGCGCTGCGGCAGGTTGGCCTTCATCGGGAAGTCCGTCTGCGGCAGGTTCAGCGTATCTTTGTAATTTGCTTGGGTCTCCGTCATGTCCGCCCCGCCAAGAGCGGGCAAAAGTATCACGCACACGGGGGTGTGTCAACGGCGGGAGGAGATTTGGGTAGTGTACGAATTGGAGGGCCACGCTCTGTCGTGGCCGATTCTCGACCATTGCAGGAACGACCGTCGCACGCTCTGGACTCCGCTCCTCCCTCACCGTCCCCGCTACGCCTGTCGCATTTCGCGCACGCCCACCATCTACGTCTCAAACGGTTCACCCGAAATCACACGCCACATCAAAACTATTCGCTTTTTGCACCCATTTCTTATAAAAAGCCCCTGTATGATCAAACACATCCACCTAAAGAATTATCGATCATTTGTCGACGCTGAAGTTGATCTTGCTCCACTCACCCTAGTCCTGGGTGCGAACGGCGCTGGCAAGACAAACTTTCTGCGCGCATTCCGTGACTGCGGCCCTTTTATTGACAGGAAGCCCCAAGAGGGACGAGTCCCCCCCAGTGGTGACGAACTCCCCAAACACTTCAATCACATTCTTCAACCCGTCTCGGTCAAATTTACGACCGACAACGGCGACACGATCTGCAATCAATTCCCCCCGTCCCATTTACGAAACCAGACCCACTCGCGTTCAGTAATGATATTTCACCTCGACCCCGCAAAAATCTCTCAAACGGAGATAACTGTCGCAAACCCATATATCCTGCCAGATGGCTCGGGCACCACGCGCACTTTGGAAACTCTGAAGAACGGCGATCAGGAGGAATTGTTCCAGGCCGCACATAAGGCATTAATCACATATGTTCCGGAAATCCTGAAGCTCAGCTTTGCCGACGTGGAAAACCAGAACGGCCATAAGCAAATGCAAGTAAAAGAGCGAGGTATTGATACCCCGGTACACGCCAACCAACTCTCTGACGGGACAAGGATCATCATTGGCTTACTCGCCATTATTCATCAATCTACCAAGCCCCCCGTAATCTGTCTCGAAGACATCGACTACGGAATGCACCCGCGCGTATTCGAACAGGTCATTACACTCATGCAACGGATTGCACGTGATCAGCACATTCAGATTATTGGCACCACCCATAACCCTTATTTAGTTGACTGCTTTCAAAAGGAACCACAAGCAGTCGTAGTCGTAGAAAAGAAGGATGGTGCGAGCACTCTCGCCACGTTGGCTCAGAAGTTAGGGAGAATCCACTGGGGCGTCGACGCCCCAGCCGATATGCCGCTTGGAAATCTGTGGTTCTCAGGCTTCCTCGGTGGGGTACCCGAGTTTCTTCGCCCCAAGAAGCCATGAAGACCTTGTACCTTCTGACTGAGAGCGACACCGACGACCTCTTCTACGAAGCCTGCGCTGAACGCATGACAGGTGCACCCTTCACACCAGTGCCCCGTCGCCTACGGCAAGGCGGCGGCATCACCGAAGTTCGCAAGGCACTGCCGTATGTCCTTTCCGAAATCAAACAAATGCAGAAGGGCAGCGGTGCACACCTCCTCATCGCCTTGGACAATGACCGTGCCCCCCACGCCGCAGCTCTTGAAGCCCTTTCTCCAGAACAGCGAAGAGCCCTTCCGAACCGAGACTCTCACAAGCAGGACCGCTACGCCGCCCTCCTCGCCACTCTCCACGAAACCTTGGGCTACGACCACTCCAAATGGCCAATCCCGGTTGCGATCGCGATCCCCGTCGAAATGCTTGAAACTTGGTTACTCTTAACCGCTCTCGGCGGCCAAGCGAACGCCCTTCCGCGATTTGCCTGGCAGGACTCAGATGGTGCCCGCCAGTTTCATGGCACTTCGCAACCACCACCCCAGCTGAAGGACCTCACATATCTCTCAATCGTCCGAGATGGTTTTCCCAACGCCTTTGATTGGATATTCCACCTTGTCTTCGAGCGGCTCGACCCAATAGACTTAGCAAACAGGTCCGCCAGTTTCGCTTTATTTAAGCAGTGCGTCGACCAATGGCCACACGCGGCGACCCACTCAAACTAATCGCATCAAGGCGACGAGCCAGAACCTAATCTCCTATCTGCGACACGTCCTGCGTGCTGTCTCGCCCACAACCTGGGCGATGGCTGGCCGACCGTGCCTCCTAGGCTGCGCCCCCGGCCATTTTCCGGAGCCGATCATTCGCGAAATACTGCGCCTGCCCTTCTTCGATGGCTCGCAGGACAAGACCGGCAACGAATTCAGGTTTGTCACCAGCGCCGTAATTGGACGCCGGCCCGCCGCCGGCCGGATTCCCCATTCTGTTCTTGCCGAAGTTTGTGGCCGTGATGAACGGGTAGATTTCACTGACGACGATTCGGTCCTTTTCCAACTCGGCGCGGGCCGTGAGGCTGAATCCAAGCAGCGCCCGCTTCGAAGCCGAGTACACGCTGTATTGAGGAACAGTCATGAACGCGGTCCCTGAATTGATGTTGACAATGCTACCGCCACCCTGGGCACGCATCACCGGAATCACGGCCTGCATCGCGACAATCGGTCCCAACACATTGAGATGGAAGATTTCGTCAAATAGGACGGCGTCAATCTCCTCGATGGCGGCCGCATAGCTGCGCCCGGCATTATTGACGAGCCCGTCGACGCGGCCATAATGCTGGTGCACGGCGCCTACGGCTTCCCGCACACGATCAAACCTCGTCATGTCGACCGTGACAGGCAAACTGCCCGGAAGCTGCTGCGCCAGTTTTTCCAGGGCGTCACGGCTGCGAGCGAGCAGGGCGACTTTCGCGCCGCGATCCGTCAGGGCAATTGCCGTTGACAGCCCGATCCCGGACGAAGCGCCGGTAACAATGAATACGTGATCCTTGATTTGCATAGTTTTTCTCCCCAACATAGGGCTCACTGCGGTGGTACGTTACGATCGAATGAACCCCTCGCTTACCCCTTCGGGAACTGGGAGTCAAGCCCCTTGGCGGTCAACGTGAACGCAACGGCGGGGGCTTCTGGATATCCGCGACACGCCGCAAGCGATCCCTCGCCTACAAGCTGGGCGATGGCTGGCCGACATCCTCGTCGTCGTGCCGAAACGTGTAGTTGCCGCGGTATTTGGCGGTCTGCGTGTACTTGCCGGACATGGTGCTGGCGGTAACGTCGAGACGCAGATACGCCTCGACCCTGTCCGCCGTGATTTTTCTGATGATGAGATAACCCTTGTAGGTCCCGCCCTTCGAAGTCGGTCCGAACCGACGAGCGGTAAAATCTGGCGTGACGCTGTCCGAGGGAATCGTCAGCCTCTGGTTCAGACGATAGCCATGCACTTGCAGGATGAGCGTTTGGTCTTCTTCATTGTCTGGTCCGCCAATGACCGTGTCCAGATGACGGCTGATCTGCAAGACCAGCGGGCCGACCTGGCTTTCGAGCGAACCGGCGCCCACCGGCGGCGTGGGACGACTGAATATCCCGCTCTCCGGCCCGATATGGCTGTAGCTGCACGCCGACGCCAGCATCACCAGAGCGACTGCGATAATTCGTTTCATGACGTCTCCCCACCGACCGTTCTGTCACAGTTCATTTAACGAGCTGCCCCTCACCTTGATCCTCTCCCCCGGGGGGAGAGGAAATCAAGTGCGTTCCCCTCTCCCGTTTCAAGGGGAGCCGAGTCCGCGAGACGCCGCTGTCGTTTGCGGCAAAGGGCGTGCCCGCCGTAGCCTGCCGTCTGGCGAAGGCGGGTCACAGGGTGAGGGTTCATTTTCCCACCCTGCCGCACCCACCAAATCAAGCGTCTCTCCCCCTACGGCGAGTCCACCGTCTTCTTGTACGTGAGTATACCATCGGCAATGGCCCGGGCCAGTGTGTCGCGATAGTCACTGTGCAGAATGCGCCGTTCTTCCGTCGGGCTCGAGAGAAAGCCAGCTTCGATCAAAATCGCAGGACAATCGGCGTACCGCAGCACGTAGAACCGCGACCGCCGCACCCCGCGGTCCAGCGCGCCCGTGGCCTGCAGCAACGATTTCTGCGCGCAATGAGCCAGCCAGACATTCTGGCCGTCGAGGCGATTGTTGGTCACCGCGCTGGTGTCGGCCCCGGCATCGCGGTCGTTGCCGGTTCCGTTGAAGTTCGCGGTTGAACTCGCGCCGGCCGGCGCCGTGCAATAGGTCTCGATCCCCTCCGCCGATCCTCCCGAATTGAAATGAATGCTCACGTACAAATCGGCCCCTTTCGCGTGGGCAAACTCGACGCGATCTTCCAACGGGACCGTCTCGTCCGTCGTGCGTGTCAGCCAGACGTGCAGACCGCTTCCCGCCAGGTCGCGATTGACCCGTTTGGCCACGTCAATCGTCATCTCCTTTTCCAAACTGTAACGCCCGCGCGTGCCCCGGTCGCTGCCGCCATGGCCGGGGTCGATGACCACGGTGCGGATCGATGTTCCCGCTTTCCGCAATCGTCCGGGCCGCAACACCGGATCCAGCGTCTTAAGAATGTCCAGTTCGGAAATCCACAGCCGGCCGCGCTCGGCCATGATCGGCTCCGACAGCCAATGGATCACGCCGTTGACCAGTATATCGCGGTGATCCGCTTCCATCTCCAAGTGCCCGAAGCTGGTCTTGAATTCGGCCCGATTCACCAACTCGCGGTCGTCGCGACCGAGTCCGTAGTAACTGGCGACATCGTTCACCGGGACGTAGTACGTGTTGCCGAATCGGTAGGCCCGGAGTGTGCCCGGCTGTGCCCATGCGCTGCCCGCCGCGACGAGCACGGCAACACACAGGACAACCGATCGAGATCGTGCCAACAGACGCAAACCCGTTCCTCCTTGTTTCGCGGGAAGGTCGCACGAAACGACCGGTGATTTCAAGGCAAATGGAAACACGGCGACGCGTGGAGCCTGCACTGAGCCTCGAAGTGTCGCGTCCGTTGCCGGTGTAGCGTGCGCTGTCCTCAGCGCATCCGGGCGGCGACTCACAGAGTTTCGGCTGAGGACAGCCGACGCTACAATGATAGCGGTCTGAAGATGCGCCCGAACCCCGCCGACCACTCGACTTTTCCGTTGACGGTGCGCGCGCCCGTCCATAGATTAGCCATGCAGTGCGTGAGACGCGCGGCTGTCGTTGCGGATCGGAGCGAGATTGGTTCTGTTGGTCGGTCTGGCGCATATGAACATCCACGAATATCAAGCCAAAGAGATTTTCCGCCGCTTCGGCGTCCCTGTCGCCGATGGCGGCGTCGCGTCCACCCCCGAGGAAGCCGAAGCGATCGCGCGCAAGCTGACGACCGATATCATCGCGGTCAAATCACAGATTCACGCGGGCGGACGCGGCAAGGCCGGCGGCATCAAGCTGGTCAAGTCGCCCGCCGAGGCGGCGAAAGCGACACGCGAGTTGATCGGGAAAGTGCTGGTCACGCACCAGACCGGGCCGCTCGGCAAGCAGGTGCGCAAAGTGCTGGTCGAAGCGGGTACCACCCCGAAACGCGAGTTCTACCTGAGCATCTTGATCGACCGTTCGCTGGCGCGTCCGTCGTTTCTGGCCAGCACCGAGGGCGGAGTCGACATCGAAGCCGTTGCGGCGAAGACCCCGGAGAAAATCCTGAGAGAGCCGGTCGACCCGGCCATCGGCGTCCAACCCTACCAAGCGCGCAAGATTGCCTACGCGCTCGGCCTCGGCGGCCCTCATCTGCAGGCCACGGTGAATTTGATCCTCAACGTCTATCGCGCGTTCATTGAGACCGACGCGTCACTCATCGAGATCAACCCGCTGGTCATCGACCCGCATGACCGTGTCTTCGCGCTCGATGCGAAGATGAATTTCGACGACAACGCCTTGTACCGCCACAAGGACATCCAGGCCATGCGCGACCTCAACGAGGAAGACCCGCGTGAGGTCGAGGCGAGCAAGTTCGGTCTCAACTACATTGGCCTGGACGGCAACATCGCCTGCATGGTCAACGGCGCGGGCCTGGCCATGGCCACCATGGACATCATCAAGTTCTACGGCGGTTCGCCCGCCAACTTCCTCGATGTCGGCGGCGGCGCGACCACCGAGCAGGTCACCGAGGCGTTCAAGATTCTCTGCGCCGACAAGAACGTGCGCGGCATTTTGGTCAACATTTTCGGCGGCATCATGAAATGCGACGTGATCGCCAATGGCATCCTGACCGCCGTCAAGCAGGTGAACGTCCGCGTGCCGCTCGTCGTGCGCCTCGAAGGCACCAATGTCGAACTGGGCAAGAAAATCCTCAAGCAAAGCGGTCTGGCCATCATTCCCGCGGATTCCATGGCGGACGCCGCGCAGAAAATCGTCCAAGCCGCGAAGTAACCAACATGAAACTCTATTTGTATTACGAAAATGTGGACCGCCCGCTGGTGGTCGAGATACCGGACAACGAAGTCGACGGCTTCTTGCAGGAGTACGAAGAGGCGCTGCACGACACCTCCGTCGAGACGTTCCAGTGGAAGAACTCCGGCTTCCGCATCGCCGGATTGATGGCCGTGGTCCACGAGAAGCACGCCCCGGTGCGTCCATGAGCATCCTGGTCGACGCCAATACCCGGCTGATCGTCCAGGGCATCACCGGCACCGCCGGCAAATTCCACGCCGAGCAATGCCTCAAGTACGGGACGAAACTCGTCGGCGGCGTCACCCCGGGGCGCGGCGGCGAAGTCGTCGACCTCGATTCGCAGAAGATCCCCGTGTTCAATACCGTGGGCGAAGCCGTCCGCGAAACCGCCGCAAACGTTTCCTGCATCTTCGTGCCCGCGCCCTTCGCCGCGGACGCGATTCTCGAAGCGGCGGATGCCGGTATCGAATTGATCGTTGCGATCACGGAAGGCATTCCCGTGATCGACATGGTGCGTGTGAAACGGGCGCTCGAGGGGACCGGCGTCAGGCTGATCGGCCCGAATTGTCCCGGCGTGATCACGCCCGGCGCCTGCAAGATCGGCATCATGCCCGGCTACATCCACAAGACCGGCCCTGTCGGGGTCATCTCCCGGAGCGGCACGCTTACCTACGAGGCCGTGTGGCAGCTCAGCTCGCGCGGCATCGGACAATCCACCTGCATCGGCATTGGCGGCGACCCGGTCAAGGGGCTCGATTTCATCGATTTGCTGGAGATGTTCGAGACCGACCCGCAAACGGAAGCCGTCATCGTCATTGGCGAGATTGGCGGAAACGCCGAAGAAGAGGCGGCGCGTTGGATTAAGGACAATTTCACCAAGCCCGTCGCCGCGTTCGTCGCCGGCGCGACGGCACCCAAAGGCCGCCGCATGGGCCACGCCGGCGCGATCATCAGCGGCGGCAGCGGTTCCGCCGCCGACAAAATCAAGGCGCTCGAATCCTGCGGCATCGCCGTCGCCCAAACTCCCGCCGAAATGGGTGAAACGCTGGTCGGGTTGATGAGGTAGCCGTTCCGTCGTATCCGGCTGAGGAAATACGGAAATGATTGGCATGGGACTTGAGAATGAACAGGCAGACAGCAACCGGCGAAAACCGCGGCTCAAAACGGGCGCGAGACAGAGGATGATTTCGGAATTCATGGCCCCTGAACCGGAAATCCACTTTCATCTTCTGAATTAAACAAAATCAATTCGGCTTGGTGCGTGCCTTGATGAACCAAAGCTATCGACTTGCCCGATAACAATGCCAGCAATTGTTTGTTATCAATTTCCTTTGGTCGTGCGGACTCAGTTGTTTGAACCACTGTTAAAGCCGAATAGGAATCTGAAGAAACAGTATTTTCGACAAAATCTGGTTTTGTGCTGACAATTTGCACCGGGCTTGATTGTTGTGAATTCGCGACACTTGAATCCGACTGACGAATTTGATTCGGCACAGTCGTTGGCCTGCGCGCTTCCAAAAACGTGAGCGCAAAGATTCCTGCAAACGCAGCGGTGCCCAACGCTAGACCAAAACGTCGCCTACGCTTTCGTTGCCGCGCGCTTTGCAGAGTTTTGTTCAGCAGGGCAACCCGAAATTCCGGCGACACGGAATCTTCCAGCAACTCGTCAATCAGTGATTCAGTCGTTGTTTTCATTTTGCAGTCGGTTACACACCGCATGTTTCAATTTTCGGCGAACCCTCAATAAGAGCGATTCCATCGCCTTTTCCGTCATTTGCCATTCATCGGCGAGTTCGCGCACGGCTTTGCCATTCAGATACTTTTGTTCGAGCAGCGCACGCTCGTCGGCAGGCAAACTCGCAAGCCCGTCTTGCACCAATTCCGAAAAGTGCGAGTCTGCATCAATACTTTTCAAATCCGCATCGGCGGGTCGTTGCTGGAAAAATCGCGCGAGCAAGCTCTGATACCGATTCCGTTTCCGCATTTCGTCCACGGCACAATTGCGCGCCAACATCGCCAGCCAGTTCCAGAAGGCGGACTCGGAATCGAACCGCCGCACATGACGTGCCACGCGCACGAAGGTGACTTGCAGCGCCTCGCGCGCAATTTCTTCCTGTCCGCCCGCGACCACGAACAGGTAACGGAGCAGCCGGTTGAAATAAAGTTTGTAAAATTCGTGGAACGCCGCTTCGTCGCCGCGCGACATCCGGGCGGTCAATGTCTGCACGTCCGACGGCGGCTCTGCTTTTGTCGCCATTTTCGCGACGGTTTCGATTGGCGAACTCAAAAATGCCGGAGCGATGCTCGCTCCGGCGAAATGGTTGCTAACGACGGTCATTCAGTAAAAGGTTCACTGGTCTTTGGATTTATCCGTGCCTTTGTCGTTCGATTTTTCTTTTGGCTTTCCTATGGACAATTGTTTGAGCACATCATCAATCAATTGCAAGTTGTCTTGCGCGCCGACGGCAATCAACAGCCTGGTGTCTTTGTGAAAATTCAATTTCGGCGGATTGGTTTTTCCCAGCATGTGCCAGCCTGTTTCAATTGCGGTGGTGATGTCTTCCAAGCTGTAGCCGGCTTCAAGATAAGGCGCCAGTTGATAATACCGGCAAACGATCGGTTCCTCCTGAACCGGGGGCTTTTCATAATACAGGTACCAGATTGAATTCTCGTTGCGCGCACCTTCGGTTCTGAACCAATAGTGCGATTCGTATTCAAAATAGGTTGAAGACGGGGTCATGCCCTGTTTCGTATAGTCGGTCCATACATGGCGTTCCAGATTGATGGAAGTGCGATCCAATGCCTCGAACAACTGTGCGACGGTCACGTCTTTCACCGATACAGCCGGTATTTTCCAGCCGGCATATTCGTCGGGAATAATTACATTCAGCGGCTTGCCGGTTGCCTTTACGATGGCTTGCACGAGGTCCCTGGGCGTGCCCCCCGGGAAATCCAAATCAAATCGCGGCAGTGAATTGGTTGAAGTAGTCAAAGCTTTTTGCAAATCCGCCTTTGTCAATGGCCGGTCATCCGGCAAAGCGGACAAATTGACAGGCTGGGCGATAGCCAAATTAAACGACAGCGTTCCGATCGAAAGAAGCAGCAGATATGTTTTCATAATATCAATCCAGTTTCACCCAGAATTACGCCGGCCACCGCCAAATCCTTCAAAAAATCATCGACGCGCGGCACAAATGATACGCGGACACGTTTGCTTAGGACTATTCGGTGATTCGTCGCAACGCCTGAACGATCCAATTCACCCCAATTATATCAATGGCGCAATACTGATCCAGTTGTATTCGGCTCTAAAAGTTGAAAGCCGGAGCCTATGTTTGACCGGCCGCCGACTTGTTCAAGCAGCCTGAGCGAGCAATTTCTCCGTAGCTTTGGCCCCGGCCCACGCCGATGGCGCGAACTGCTTGATCTCCGTAATCTTCGCCGAGGGCAGGCGTGTGAACAAATCCTTCAAATAATCGAGCGGATCTATTACGTGCCGCCGACAACTGCCCAGTAGGGTGTAGATCACCGCGCTCCGCTCCCCGGCGTCCGGATGTCCTCCGGGGCCATGGCTCCGGGTGCGCGGTGCGCAAACAGGGCGCCGTTGGGGCCGGGAAAAGGGGGTTTTGCGAAACGAACCCAAATTCCGCTGGACGATGAAACAGTAATCCAAGCGTCAATGTAAATGCTACAAGCTACTCTTTGACATAGCGTTGCGGGTCTGGTGGCGCGACGCCGTTGGCCATCCGTGCGGGGGAATCCGCTCGACGGTCATTGGCAATTTGAAGTAACGTCATGCGTTGCAAATGACCGAGGACAAACATCATCCGCCTGCCAAACACGACGAGGCCGGGCCGCGACGGACGATTCCTCACGAGGAACTGATGGCGCTACCGGTCGTCCGGTACCGCGGTCCAATCCGCTCCCCGTCCACGGACGAGGAGTTGCAGCGCGCGGTGCAGGAAATCCGCGCCGAGCGGGTGGTCGGGTTCGACACAGAATCGCGTCCGTCGTTTCGCAAGGGCAAATCGCACGCGCCGAGCCTCGTGCAGATCGCCACGAGCCACACCGTGCATTTGTTCCAACTGGCGCGACTCGATTGCTCGCAGGCGCTCACCGAGGTGCTCGGCAATGCGACCATCATCAAGGCCGGGGTCGCGTTGACGCGCGATCTGGCGGACCTGCAGAAGCTCTTCCCGTTCACGCCGGCCAATGTGGTGGATCTCGGCGACATCGCCAAACGCCGCGGGATGGAGCAGACCGGCCTGCGGAATCTGGCGGGGTTGTTCCTCGGCGGGCGCATCACCAAAGGGCCGCAAACGTCCAACTGGGCGCGGGTCAATCTCTCGCCCAACCAACTCTGCTATGCGGCGACCGATGCGTGGGCCTGCCGCGAATTGTACCTGCGCTTCGAGAGCCTCGGGCTGCTCTCGCACGATGTCCGGCCCGTCACTTGACGAACCCCTGCGATTTGAGCCAGAACAGGCAATCCTGGGTCCACGGATGACCGCCCGCCAGCCCCATGCCGTGTTTCCCATGTTGGTAGATATGCAGGTCAAACGGCACGCCCGCTTTTCGCAGTGCCTCGGCAAACATCAGGCTGTTCTCGACCGGCACGGTCGCATCCTCATATGTGGCCCAGATAAAGCATGGCGGTGTCTGCGGCGTGACATGCCGTTCGTTCGACAACAAGTCCACCAATTCGGGTGACGGATTGTCACCGAGCAAAAGCTTCCTCGAAGTGCCATGCGCTTTGTCCCCCATGGTAATGACCGCGTAGCAGAGCACGCCCAGGTCCGGGCGGCAACTCTCCCGTTCGATGGGATCGGCAGCGTCCGCCTGGCCCGCGTCGAAGTGCGTCATCAATGTCGCCGCGAGATGCCCGCCTGCGGACGACCCCATGATCCCCACCCGCTTCGGATCGATCCCCCACTCTTTCGCCCGTGATCGGGTCAATCGTACCGCGCGGGCGGCGTCTTCCAACATCCGCGGATGGTGATACCCGTGAGTGCCGAGTCGGTACTTCAGCACAAAACCGCTGACACCATGCTCGTTCAACCACAGCGCGTAATCTTTTCCTTCGTGACCGGCCAGATGGCTGTAACCGCCCCCCGGACAGACCACCATGGCCGCCCCCGTGGCGATTTTTGGATCGGCAATATACGGAGTCAGCGTCGGCACGTCCCAGTCATTTGTCCCGAGAGCGCCCGGCGCGCCTTCGGGCCAGAGTACGACTGCTTTAAGGGCGTCAGCGCGTGCTTTCACGGTGAATACCAGAAACACGCCGCCGATCGCAGCCATCGAAGATTTCCAATGCATACTGCCACTCCTCTCATCCACAGCCTCCGTTTCAGGATCCCGTTGCCCGCCGAACCATCCGGCCTCTCGTCCTTATCCAATAAGGGTTTTTGGAGTCAAGCTTCATCAATCTCGACCGTATGGCTTCTGGCACGAAGCCCGTTCGCCTGATCCACCCGAAACCAAACTCACAATGCGCGCATCCAAGCTCCCAGAGGAATTATGAAATCCAAAAGCATCCATGCACCGGATCTGACCCAACGTCCGCCACGCAGCCCGCGTGCGACGCTGGGCGGCTACGCGATTTTGCCGCGCTGCCTCGACAAGGGCCGCGCAACCATCGCCGGCAAGAACGGCGAGTACAAATTCGCCTGTCCACTCGACCAGAGGTTGTTCGAGTTCGCGGGCATCAAGGCCGACGACCTGAAGAAGCAATTGGCTCTCGGCAAGGGCGACGGGGAAATACTGGAGTGGGTCACCGCCCACTCCCAGAACAAGCGCGAGCCATGGGAAATCGCCCAGTGGACCGCCCTCCAAGGGCAGCGCGGCCCGGCCGATTTGGAGTCACGGGAGTATTTCAACGGGATGCTGGCGAAGCTCAGCAAGGAGCGGGAAGACATTGTCTCGTGGGCCGACCTGCTCGATCTCGACGACTACGTGAGTTTTGGCGGCAAAGCCTGAACGCCGGTGCCACCGGCCCTGAAGACCCCGATTTCAGCCCTCGCCGACCTGTCGGGTCTTCTTCCTCTCGTGCCACGCCCGCATCGCCAGCGCGAGATTCTCGCGATGTTCCGCCGAAAACGGACGCCGCCGTTTCGCGGATATCGTCCTGGAGGCGACATTCACCGCAGCCCGTCCGGCCTGATCGAATTCGTTCAAGCTGGTCGCCCACAAGTGATCCTTCCACGCGCGGTAATGACGGTCCTGCCATTCGGTGACCGCCTGCTCCCAGCCAATATCGCGCCCGTGTCTCTCGCTCTCAATCCACTTGTAGGTTTCGATTTCCTCCTGCTGCGACCACAGGATTTCAAACAGAGACGGTTCCAGACCGCGCTCGCGGATGTTGCGCTTCCAACTCGAGAAATGCCTTTGCTTCCACTCCTCGCTGGCCCGCTTCCACCCGATATCACGGCCCGCCTTCTCGCTCTCGATCCAACGATACTTTTCAATTTCCTCTCGCTGGGATCGAATCAGCTCATCAGCGAGGAGGTTGTTGGTTTTCACTAGACTCCTCATCTCGCGCCCCCTCCTTTTAAGGGCCAAGAACCGCTTTCCTCTTTAGCACGAATCAAACCGAACCTGCTCAAGCGAAGACTTGCGTGCTTGCGTAGCGCCTTCTCGCCAAATAAGTTACGAGACAACGACTTCGCAACCGCGCGAGCCGATTGCGTAGGCTGGAATGCTCTGCCGTGCCCAACGTGCACAAACATCAACAGCACGGGCAATCAGAACGCACTGCCCGGTGACGACCCGAAGACTTCCCTCCAGGTCATCCATGACGGCAGCCCTCTCGTAAAAAGGGGTTGAGATTTCGCGGGAAACGTTATACCCATTAGCTCGCCCCGTTTGTCACGAGAAATGAGAGGAAGACGCCCATGACCAAGCCCCATGTGAAGTTGTTTATCCCTGGCCCCGTGGAGGTTGCCGAGGATACGTTCGCGGCCATGAGCCAGCCCATGATCGGGCATCGGGGAACCGGTTTCCAGGAACTGTACGCCGCGATCCAGCCGAAATTGCAGGCGATTCTCTACACGAAGAATCCCGTCTTCATTTCCACGTCGTCGGCTTGGGGCGTTATGGAGGCCGCCGTCCGTAATCTCGTCGGCAGGAAAGTGCTCAATTGTTGCTGTGGCGCGTTCTCGGACAAATGGTTCGACGTGAGCAAGCGTTGCGGCAAGGACGCCGAGGCGCTCAAGGTCGAATGGGGCCAACCGATCCTGCCGGAAATGATCGATGCGAAATTGAAGACCGGGCAGTTCGACGCGCTCACCCTCATCCACAATGAAACGTCCACGGGATTGATGAACCCGATCGCCGACATCGCAAAGGTGATGCGCAAATATCCCGAGGTGATGTTCATCGTCGATAGCGTCAGCTCCATGACCGCCGTGAAGATCGAGATGGATGCCCTCGGCATCGACGTGTTGCTCGCGGGCACGCAGAAGGCGTGGGCGATGCCGCCGGGCCTCGCCGTGCTCGCCGTGAGCGAACGCGCGTTGAAGAAGGCCGAAACGATTCCCGGCCGCGGGTACTATTTCGACTTCCTCGAGTTCAAGGCGAACCATGACAAGAACATGACGCCGTCGACCCCGAGCATCGCGCACATCTACGGATTACAGTTCAAGCTCGGCCAGTTCGAGAAGGAGGGCATCGAGAACCGGTACGCCCGCCACGCCGCGATGGCGCGGAAGACCCACGAGTGGGCGAAGTCGCGCGGGTTCGAGCTTTTCCCGAAAGCGGGTTATGAATCCCTCACGCTCACCTGCGTGAAGAACAACAAGAACATCGACGTGGCCAAACTGCAAAAGGCGCTCAAGGACAAATACAAGGTGCTCATTGACGGCGGGTACGGCCAGATCAAGGGCAAGACGTTCCGCCTCGCGCACATGGGCGATGAGACGCTCGACACCGTGTCGCAATTGCACGTCATGCTCGATGATTGCCTGAAGTCGTTGTGACGATTACGAAAAGCGCCGTGCTCGACGCCGTCGCATCGCTGATGCGGCGGCGTTTCAACGCGGACGCCGAACGCGATAAACCGTTCGTTTGGGGCGACACGACGATCACCGCCGACCTGTATCTTCCCAACCCGCTCCATTGCATCGTGCAATTCGATGACGCAGCCCATTGCACACGCGAACGCGCCAAAACCTTCGCGAATTATCCGTCCGACACGCCACTCAACTTCGACGTGCGCCGCTACCAAGCCGACCAGACGGCCGGCGATGCCACCGTCGCCCAATCCGACGTGCTCGCCGATCTCCTTGCGCCGAAGCACGGGTTCAACCCAACTGTCCGTATCCGGTTCGATGAAATTGACGAGCTCAGCGGTCCCCTGGCCGATCGCATCGAATCCCTCCTCTCGAAGCGATTCGCCTTTCACGCCGGCACCACCTTCCACCTCATGGTCGACAACGCCGGTGCCAAGCCCCATTCCCAGACGATGCACCGGAATTTGTCGGACTAGACACCCTAGATGTATATCGAGTCCTTGATTGACAATCTTCCTTAAATACCACACATTTGTGTGGTATGACGGCGCGACGCCAACGAATCCTTCATATCGACGGCGATTCGTTCTTTGCCTCGTGCGAGATCGCGCTTGATACATCGCTAAAAAAGAAGCCTGTCTTTGTCGGCGGGGGACGACGCGGCGACGGCATCGTGATCGCCGCCAACTACCTCGCGAAAGCCTACGGCATCATCACCGGCATGGCGTGTTTCGAGGCCAAACACAAATGTCCTAACGGCGTGCTGGTGCGTCCGCACTATGACGATTACCGACGCCTCTCATTGGAAATTTTCCGGCGTGTGCGCCACTACACTCCCCTGCTCGTGCCGACCTCCATCGACGAAGGGTTCCTCGATTTCACCGATTCGCCTGCCGTGTTCCGCTGTCGCACACCGGCGCAACTGATCACCCGCATGCGGAACGAATTGAGCGAAGAAGTTGGCGTGCCGGTGTCGATGGGGCTCGGCTCCTCACGCTGGCTGGCGAAGTTGGCGACCGAACATTGCAAGCCCGACAATTTCTGCGAAGTCCCGGAAGACGAGGACATGGAACGCGAGTTCGTCCGCGATATACCTGTCCAAAAACTGGCGGGGATCGCCAAACGTCGCGCGTTGTCGCTCCGCGCACTCGGCATCTGGACACTCGGCGACGTAGCGCATCTGCCGTTGGGATTGCTGGAGAAACGCTACGGATTCTTCGGCCTCGAACTCTGGCTGCTGGCCACGGGACAATTTCGCGAACGCTTGTCGCTGGCCAACAAGCCCCGCACCTGCATCGGCAGCGCCACCACCCTGCCCGACGACGAGCCTGACTACGAAACCGCCCTGCTGTTCTTGCTCGACCAGACCGAGCGGACGATGACGACGTTCTTCCGTGAAAATCTCAAGGCCCGCGAGATGGGCGTGTACGTGCGTTTCAAAGACATGGAAGGCCACGGCGCGAGTGTGAAATTTCCGTCGGCGCAATTCGAGCCGCGCCGGATCAATCCCTACGTGGAACAATTATTCCGTCAGCTTGTCGCCCATCAGGAACAGCCGATCCGCCAGGTCTGCATCAATTTCTGGAACATGCAACCGCTGGAACTCGAACCCGACATGTTCAACAACGACGTGGAATACAAGCGCCGCGAATTGCATCATGCGTTGGAGGAAATCGAGGCAAGTTACGGCAAACGCAGTGTCAAAACCGGCACGCGCATGCTGCTGGAACGGGAAGCGGCGTATCTGGTCGGCGAGAAACCCAAATGTCCGTTCATTCCCCAACGCGAAATGGAAATCAAGATGGACAATATCCCCGAGCCGATGCTCGACTTGGTTTACGAGGACGAATGGACACCACTGGAGGGCGAAGCTCCCGCCGAGCCGTTGCCGTTACCTCGCACGTGGGGCCGCTCCACCAGCCGCACGTCGAAGTTTATATAATAAATCCTCACCACGAAGCCACGAAGAGCACGAAGGAACTACAGTACAAACCGTTTGATCCCCTGCTTTAGTAGCGGAACGTTGAAATTGATAAGCAATCCAGTGGGAACTCGTGCCAGTTTCATGTAGGTCAATACCTGGGCTTCGTGAATCGGCAGCAATTGCTCGATACTCTTCAATTCTACGACCAATTTCCCATCTACAAGCAAGTCGATCCGGTAGCCACAATCCAATCGCACGCCTTTGTACTCGACGGGCAAATCCAATTGTCTTTGGAACGGCAGTTTGGCGCACGATAACTCGTGCGCCAAACACTGCTCGTATGCGGACTCAAGAAGACCCGGTCCAAGATTCCGATGAACCTCCAAGGCATAGCCAATCACCATCTTGGACAACTCATCAAATTCCATCTTCGTGACCTTCGTGTCTTCGTGGTGAACTGAGCCCTTACAACTTCCCCTTTGTGCTCGGCACGCCTTTGACGCGCGGGTCGCGCTGGCAGGCGAGATCGAGGGCTTTCGCCAGCGCTTTGAAAATCGCCTCGACGACGTGATGCGGCTCGTCGCCGCGCAGCACATCGACGTGCAGATTGCACCGGGCTTCGTTGGCAAAGCCCTGCAGAAATTCTTTCACCAAACCAACACGAAATTCATGTTTCCGACCGAGCGACACGTTGGCGATGCGACTCCAGTTCTTCGCTTCAAATACGAGGAACGGTCGGTTGCTGAAATCCAGAGCGATGCGCGCCTGGGCCAGCGTCTCGTCCATCGGCACCACCGCCCAGCCGTAGCGCCGAATCCCGCGTTTGTCGCCGAGAGCCTGCACGAACGCCTGCCCCAGCGCGATACCAATGTCCTCGACCGTGTGATGCGCGTCCACGTCGAGGTCGCCCTTCGCCTTAATGGTCAAATCGCACAACGAATGTTTCGCCAGCAACGTCAGCATGTGGTCGAAGAACGGCACACCCGTCGACACATTCGCCTTTCCCTTGCCATCAATCGTCAAGGCCAGTGAAATCTTCGTTTCCGCCGTATCGCGTCGAACTCTAGCGGTTCGCTTTTTCAACGGTCTCCTTCGTAGCTTCCAAAAACCTGTCCATTTCTTCGTCCGTTCCAATCGTCACTCGCGCGAAATCGCGGATCCGATCCGCGTCCCACCATCGCACGAGAATTTTCCGCGCGCGCAGTTCATCAAACCACTGTTTCGCGGTCACCAGCGCCGGCGGACGCGCAAACAGGAAATTCGTTTGCGAAGGATAAACGAAGAAACCCAGCTTGGCGAGCGCCGAGACGGTGCGTTCCCGCGTGGCGCAAATCTTCTTCACGTTTCCCTGGAAATAGCCCCACTCGTCCAGCGTGGCTTCCGCGCCGAGTTGGCTGAGACGGCTGACATTGTAGCTGTCTTTCACCTTGTCAAGCGCGGCGATCAACTCGCGCGACCCGGCAGCCCAACCGACGCGCATCCCGGCAAACGAAAATGCCTTCGAAAACGTTCGCGCTACGATCACGTTGTCGTATTCCCGCGCGAAGTCGAGGCAGTCCTCGGCGGCGAAATCGACATACGCCTCATCGATCACGACCGCCCCTTCGGTCTCTTCGATGACGCGTTGCAGTTCGACGCGCTGCAGCCACACGCCACTCGGCGCATTTGGCTGGGTGATGAATACCAGTTTCACGCCCGCAAGCTTCGCGAGCAACGGCGGGTGCGCCGTGATCTGAAAGTTTTCGTCCAACGGCAATTCCACTTGCGTCGCGCCCTGGATGTTTGCCAGCACGGGATACAATGAATAGCTCGGCCAAAAGTACGCGAGCTTCTCGCACTCGCCGCAGAACGCGCGCACGCACAGGTTCAGGATGTCGTCGCATCCGTTGCCGATGACGATCTCGTCCGGATCGAAGCCGTAAATCTTGCCAAGCTTTGTTCGCAGGCCGGAAGACGTCGGATCGGGATACAACCGCAACTTCCCGTCGATCGCCCCGCGCAACGTTTCCAGCACCTTCGGCGACGGGGGATACGGATTCTCGTTGGTATTGAGCTTGATGAGACCCGCGATCTTCGGCTGCTCGCCGGGGACATACGCGCTCATCCGCTCGATCTGACGGCGGACCAAGCTCATGGGAACCGAATCCGCGCTGATGCCACGTGCGCATCCAATCCCTCGACGCCCCCAAACGCTTCGAGCGCCGGCAACGACTTCTTGAGCGCCGAAGAGGACAATTCAATGACACTCGTGCGCCGCTGAAATTGGTCGACGGTCAGTCCGGCGAACGTCGTCCCGGCGCCGCCTGTCGGCAACTCGTGGCTGGGACCCGCAAGGTAATCACCCACCACCGTCGGCGTGTAGGGGCCGAGAAAGATGGCACCCGCAGTCTTGATCGCCTTCAACACTTTCCGATTGTTCTTCGTCATCAACTCGCAATGCTCGGGAGCAAATTGGTTGGTGATAGCGATGGCCTGCTGGATGTCTTTCGCCAGAACGCAAACGCCACCATTCATCAGCGCGCGCCGAACAAATTCACATCGCTTGAGACCGCTCGCCTGCTTCTCTATCTCGGCTTGTGTCGCCTCCAACACCCGCGTCGATGTCGTCACGAGCCACACGCGTTCGTACCCGCTGCCGTGCTCGGCTTGGGCCAGCAGGTCCGCCGCAATGAACGCCGGCTCCGCCGATTCATCCGCCACGACCAGCAATTCACTCGGCCCCGAAAGCAAATCGATGCCGACGTAACCAAAGAGCAGTTTCTTCGCGGCGGTTACATAAGCGTTGCCCGGACCGAAAATCTTCACGACACGCCGAATCGATTGTGTCCCCAGCGCCATCGCCGCGATGGCCTGCGCTCCACCGAGTTGATAAACTTCCGTCGTGCCCGCGATGTGGGCCGCGTAAAGCAACGATGGATTAACCGGCGGCGGCGAACAGACGACGATCTCCGGGCAACCCGCCACTTTCGCGAGTGTGACCGTCATGAGCGCGGTCGACACCAACGGCGCTGTCCCGCCTGGCACATAAATGCCAACGCGTTGAAGCGGATCGAACTTCTCGCCGACGGCGCCACCCTGAGCGTTACGCATCCGCCAATTCTTGCGCAACGACCGCTTGGCAAAAGCAGCGATATTCTTGTGCGAAGCAGCGATCGCCCGAGCCAACTTCGATTCCGGTTTTACCGGTTTTCCCGTGATGCGCAATTCGGATGGCTTCAGACGGACTTGATCGAAGCGCTCCGTCAATTCCACCAGCGCATCGTCACCCCGACTCCGCACGTCACCAATGACCCCGCGCACGCGCTCCTCGATTTGCGGATCAAACAGGCTCGATGCCGCGCACGCCTCGGCGACAGCGCCAGCGAAATCCGGTTGATCGAATCGCAGGGTTTTCATGTGAATTGGGCCGGAATGGTACTCGACACTCGCCCCACTGCGCAAGCGTGGCCGAGAACACACCATATCATGTTCGCCTCCAAGGCGTTACATTGCAGCTGCGCAGTTCTTTCACCTCGCCTCGGCCAGTGCGGGATACCCCAGCGCGCCACCCTGAAATTGGGCTCGTTATTGGCTTCGTTTTGGTAACTTTTCCACGCCGGCTTGATCAGAATTGGGTTCGTTTGGTAATTTATCCCCCTGGCCCCCATTCCCTGTCGCAATCTCCCTCTCAAACTCGTCCCCGGCGCATTCAAACGCCCCCAATACCCCACGCCTTTGTGTCCATCCGCATTCATTCGCGGTCGAGAATCGTCATTGTGTCGTCGTATCCCGTCTTTCGTTCTCGGCGCTTTCATTCAATCATCAACAAATCATGCACAAACCGACGCATCATATCGCATACGGATATGAAAATCAACTCTGAAATTGATAACTGTGCGGAAGCCCCTTCCGCTATTGCCCAGCCGCCGCGCACCTGCTAATATTTGCCTCCATATTCGGCTGCCTTATGCCCGCCAAAGCGCCTGCGAGTGCGAGGCCAAGGCGCAAAAGAAGGCGACGGAGGAGATGATCTCGGATGAAAATCCCATCCAACTGGGACGTTGGGCCGTGGAAGGAGGTTTCCCTCTCAGAGGGGATACGCGTCGTCGAAACCCCAAATTTTGACATCTTTTGCCAATTCGCTAACCTCGGTTTTGGCGACTTCGATTGCAGGTATCTGTGGCGAGGCCAGAGGCGCGCAGAATGGGAAATCACCTCCACTCTTGAGCGCGCTGGCGGAAGAGACGTAGATAAGCTGTGGATCTTCCGTAACGCGGTGGCGAGGTCCTCAAGCACGGAGTACGACATGTCAAACAAGAACCCACACGCGGAGGAGGTTCAGACGAAACTGTGGGCCCTCGGACAACACTACGGCTTAGCGACTCCACTCACGGATTGGACAGTTTACCCATACGTTGCCCTGTTTTTTGCTTTCGCAGAACCCGAGGATGGCGCCGCCGGCTTCCGAGCGATTTTCGCGATCGACTGGGAGAGCGTCAGCTCTGTTAACTATCACATAACGCAGCGGGACGGCATGGAGCCGTTCAAGAACAAGTTAGAGAACCCCCCATATTCGGACGAATTCAAAAAGTACATCGAGCAGAACTTCGGGCTCAGAGGTGATACGGCCAAGCTTCTGGAGCAATCCGACATCGCGCAGCACATGAGGGAAGCGATCTGTACAACCCAGTACGAACGTCTGAAAGCGAAGCAACTGCGGATATATCGCCCCGAATCAACCGAGAACCGACGAATGAATTGCCAGGGCGGCTGGCACATGCGCACTCCCGAGGGTACGTCAGTCGAGGCTTGGATACGGGCGAACTGGAAGCGCCTTAACGAACTGCGTGGCTTCCTCCCGCCCGACCGCCTCGTCCCCCGAATAATGACAAAGGTCATGATTCCCAATACGGAGAGGACGGCCATTCTGAGATGCCTGAACAAGATGAACGTCAACTATCTGAGCCTGTTTCCAGACCTTGAGGGAGCAGCAAAATATTCCAATATGGCGGTCAAAGAGCGTCGCCTAGGTATAGGGCTAAGGGAGTATTAGCCACATTTGCTGCTCGCGGCTCCTCGCGAGCCGTTTTCAAGGGGAAGTTCATGGGGCTTCTCGTGGTGAAAAACCCGTGGCCATCCGTGCGAATCAGTGGCTCGATCTTCCACCCCATCCCCATCAACTATCAGCCATTAGCCATCCCCCGTCACTCCCACTCGATGGTGCTGGGAGGCTTGCTGGAGATGTCGAAACAAACGCGGTTGACGCCCTTGACTTCATTGATGATACGGGTGGAAAGCCGCGCGAGAAGATCGTACGGCAGCCGCACCCAATCGGCGGTCATGCCGTCGACGCTTTCCACGGCGCGGATGGCGACCACGTTGTCATACGTCCGCTCGTCGCCCATCACGCCCACGGTCTTCACCGGCAGCAGCACGGCAAACGTCTGCCAGATCTTGTAATAGAGGTCGGCCTTCTTCATCTCATCGATGACCACCCAATCCGCCTCGCGAAGGATTTGGAGGCGTTGCGGGGTGACGGCGCCCAGAATGCGCACGGCCAAGCCAGGCCCGGGGAATGGCTGACGCCAGACGACTTCCCGCGGCAGGCCGAGTTGCGCGCCAACTTCTCGAACTTCATCCTTGAACAGCGCCCGAAGCGGTTCGAGCAATTCAAATTTCATATTCTTGGGCAAGCCACCGACATTGTGGTGGGACTTGATCATGGCCGCGGGGTTGCCCGCGATAGAAACGCTCTCGATCACGTCGGGATACGTCGTGCCCTGGGCCAGGAACCGCGCCGCCCCGGCTTTCTTCGTCGCCCGCTGGAACACCTCGACGAACGTGCGGCCGATGATCTTGCGTTTCCGCTCGGGATCGGTCACGCCACGCAGCTTGCGCAGAAACACGCCGGTGGCGTCCTCGTAGTGCAATTTGATGTGCAGGTTACGGCCAAATACCTGCCGCACGCCGTCCGCTTCGGCTTTGCGAAGCAGGCCGTTGTTGACAAATACGCAGGTGAGTTGATTGCCGATCGCCCTGTGAATGAGCGCCGCCGCCACACTGGAATCCACCCCGCCCGACAACCCGAGAATCACGCGGTCTGGCCCCACCGTGGTGCGAATCTCTTCCACGGTGTGGTCGATGAACGATTTCATCGTCCAATTCCGGCCGCATCCGCAGACGCCGTGGACGAAGTTCGAGATGATCTGCTTCCCGTTGGGCGTGTGATGGACTTCGGGATGAAATTGCAGGCCGAAGTGTCCGCGCGTCGGATGGGCGATCGCCGCGTAGGGTGAGTTTTGGCTGTGCGCGACGGAGACGAAGCCTGCGGGTACTTTCGTCATTTTGTCGCCGTGGCTCATCCACACCTGTTGGCGGGAATCCATCGTCGCGAACAGGGGGGAATCCCCCGTGATCTCGACTTCCGCGTGGCCGTACTCGCGTTTGTCACCTTTTTCGACCCGGCCACCGAGTTGATGCGCCATCAATTGCATTCCATAACAGATACCGAGGACCGGAATGCCGAGGTTCCAGATCGCCGGGTCACCATGCGGCGCGCCTTTGCCATACACGCTGGCGGGTCCGCCGCTGAGGATCAGGCCGCGCGGCTTGAGGGCCGCGAGTTTTGCCGCCGAGGTGTCAAACCGCAGGATTTGCGAGAAGACCCGGCACTCCCGAATCCGCCGGGCAATCACCTGGGTGTATTGCGACCCGAAATCGAGAATGACGATTTGCTCCATATGTTTGACATCGGTCATCTCGCTGCCTTTCTCCTCTTGTCGCGGTAGACCGCTTTGCGTTCCCGCACGGTGAAACCAATTTGTCTTCTCGGCAGTTCGGGCTTGGACTCCGGCGGACCGAGCAGTTGGCGAATCACATCAAAGAGATGGCGGATGGCGACGTCGTGGCCGGTCAGGCGACGCTCCAATTCCACGAACTGGCGGACCAATTCGTGATGGTTGGCAAACGTCTCACGCATTTGCACGAAGGCGCGGACGACGAGTACACTCATCAGCACCGCCTGCGGGCTGTTTAGCACCGTCGCGGTCATGATGGCCCCGTGCTCGGTAAATGCGAGGGGCAATTTACGCCGCCCGCCATAGCCGGAACTTGATGTTGCAAAATGCAACATCAAGTTGTCGAATTCTTCGCGCGTCAACTCAAACACGAAATCAGGGGGAAACTTCTTCCGATTGCGGCGGACTTGTTGATTGAGCCTCGCAGTGCTGACACCGTAGATGCGCGCCAAATCCGCGTCGAGGATCACCTTTTGCCCACGAATCACATAAATGCACTGCTCAACCCGTTCGATCGGGATTATGGAGTCTTTATCAGGCATAGGTCACTTACTGCCCATGCCGACGCCCTGAACGGTCTGGAAAACCTTGCCTTCGGTCTTGATGGCGGGGGCAATGATGATTTCGGTCTCCTGAAACTCGCGGATGCTGCGCGCTCCCACGTTGCCCATGCAGGTCGCCAGCGCGCCGACGAGGTTTTGCGAGCCATCATCGAGGTCGGCGGGGCCGAAGAGGATCTGCTTGAGCGTGCCCGTCACGCCGACGCGGATGCGCGTCCCGCGCGGCAGGTTGGCGTGGGGCGTGGCCATCCCCCAATGGAATCCTTTGCCCGGCGCTTCCTTGGCGCGGGCGAATGCGCTGCCGATCATGACGGCGTCCGCCCCGCAAGCGAACGCCTTGCAGATATCGCCGCCCTTGCTCATGCCGCCATCGGTAATGATCGGCACGTATTTTCCGTTGTTCTTGAAATGGTAATCGCGCGCCGCGGCGCAATCGACCGTCGCCGTGACCTGCGGCACGCCCAGTCCGAGCACGCCGCGGGTCGTGCAGGCCGCGCCCGGGCCAACGCCGATGAGCAGGCCCGCCGGTCCGCACTGCATCAGTTCCAATGTCACATCGTAGGTCACGCAATTGCCGATGATCACGGGGATTCGCATGGCCTTGCAGAACGCGGCGAGATCAAGCGTCTTGTACTCGCTGGAAATATGGCGCGCCGTGGAAACGGTTGATTGCACCACGAAGATGTCGGCACCGGCTTCCTGGGCAATCGCGCCGAAACGCTCGGCCCGTTGCGGGATCGAACTGACCGCGCACAACACGCCAGCGTCCTTGATCTCCTTGACACGGGCGGCCACGAGCTCTTCCTGAATCGGTTCGGTGTAGATCCGCTGAAGAAGGTGTGTCGCCTCTTCCTTGCCCGTGTTGACGATCTTGTCGAGGACTTCCTCGGGGTTTTTGTAGCGTGTTTGCACGCCTTCGAGGTTGAGCACAGCGACGCCACCGAGTTTGCCCATCGCGATGGCAAACCTTACGTCGACGACGCCGTCCATGGCGCTGGCCATGATGGGCACGGTGATTTTGTGCGGGCCGAGTTGGAAGCTCGTGTCCACTTCGTTGGGGTTAATGGTGAACGATCCCGGCACCAACGCAATCTCGTCGAATCCGTAGGTAACGCGGGCCTTACGATTTCTTCCAATCCACATGCCCATGGTGGAAAACCTCCATGCTTTTCAGACGGTCAACTGCCTTGTCTTTCGGTTTTGGCGGGCGTATTCGCTGGCCCCGATGAAATTCGGGACCGCGCCCCCTCTCGCACTCTCATTCATACAGACCGGCGGGAACCAAGACAATCCTCAAGTGAGCAAGAAGTTGGGAAAAAAGACTGGCCGGAGTCGAGGCACTTCAATGCCGCGATGACGCTGCTGTGTCGCTATTGGTCACCGACGGCAGCTGGGTCGCCCAGAGAAACCGCAAGACGCCCCAGGTCAGCGGGGGCGCGCCGCTGACGTGCTCGGCTTCGAAACGAAACTGCCGCGCGATGTCCAGGGCTTGAGCGTCCACGCCATCATCCCCGCTGGACCGATCCACCAGCGTGTAGAGAACCAGACCATCCGGGTTGACACCGACACGAATTTGGGTGGGCGTGAGGGGCACGGCGCTATTGATCGTCGGTAGGGATGGTTCCGATGCGACACTTCGATTCTCCAACGCCCCGAGCACCCGGTAGACGGATCGATTGACCGAGATCGGCAGCCCAAGCGGCTCGTCGTCGTTCGACTCCTCGGAAAGCGCCGGGGTCTTCTCCGCTGCTGTCAGTACGGCTGCATCGACCGGCACCGGCTGCAGCAGCGGCAGTGGCGCACCCGGAGCCGTGACACCCAGAAACGCCGGCTGTTGGTTCCAACCCAAATCGCGCTGACTGGCCTCGATCCTCCGCGCCCACAGGTGCTCGGAAAAGCCGTGCGAACTGGGTAACGACATCAGGCTCGGGTCGAATACGTCGGCAACGACGTAAGCGGGTTCGGCCACCAACAAAGGATCCTGACGGGGCGCCGGCATAAAATTGATACGAGGAACTTCGCGAGCAGCCGCAGTCAGCGAAACGCCGGAAACCCGGAAGAAAAGAAACATCGCCCCGAACGCCACGATGGACCCGGCCAGAATCCACAGCATCAGTTGCCCTTGCGCGAAGGACAGCTTGGGAACGCGCCTCATGGCCACTCAGTTCGCCGGGCTCGCCGCGGGCCCCTCCGGGCGCGCGGCCATGTTGACCGTCGTAATGCCCGCCCGATTCGCGGCGCTCATGATCTCCGTCTCGGTCCCAATAGAGATCTGCTTATCGGCCTTGATGATCAACTCGCGTACCCGGGTTTGTTGGACAGCCTCGCGTAACGCCTGCTCCAACTTATCGATGGAGATCGGTTGATCGTTGAAAAAGAGCAGATCGTCCCGGGCCGCGGTGACAACGAGGGTTTGGAAGTTGCCGGTTAACGGTGTCATCCCCGCCGCCGGCAGTGATACGCCGAAGCCCGATTGCATCACGAGGGACGAATTGAGGACGAAAAACAGCAGGAGCAAGAACACCACGTTCACCAATGGCGCGGGATCCACCATCCCTTTGGACATCTGGCAGTGCGTTTTGAACGTCATCGCATCTCCACCACCTTCGCCGACTGTTCGCCGCCTTCTTCTTTGCGGGCGAGATACTGGACCGTCTCGTTGGCGGCCTTCTCCATGTCGAGCACCAGATTCTGCACACGACTGACAAGATAGTTATACGCGATGTAACTGGGAATCGCCACGACCAGCCCGCCGGCTGTCGTCAGCAACGCCTGCCAGACGCCACCCGCGAGTTGTCCGGCCGTGGTCGCCTGGGTGATCTCGATCACCATGAACACCCGGATCATGCCCCACACCGTGCCGAGAAAGCCGATCAACGGCGCGATCTGGGCAATGGTCACGAGCACGGGCAGGTGGCGCTCGAGGCGCGTCACTTCCGTGCGGGCTGTGTCCTGGACGGCCTCCCGAATCTCGTCGCGTGATCGATCGTGGTTGAGCACCGCCGCCATGACCACCTGCGCCACCGGGCCAGCGGTGTCCCGGCAGGTGTCGATGGCCTCCTTGACATTGCCGTGCTTGAGGGAGTTCAGGATGCCATTCACGAAATCGTTCGTATGAATCTGCGCGCGGTGGTAATGGAACAGCCGCTCTAAAAATATCGCAATCGCCCCAATGGCGCAGATGAGGATGAACCACATCAACGGCCCGCCTTTTGCCATAATCGTCAGCATGTCTTACCTTTGCTTACCCCAGTTATGCCACAGTTTCAACGCCAAACCGAGCAAGTTGCGTGCTCAGAACAGGATCAAATGCTCGACGCGCAGCTTGCGAACGCGCTCCTCGAGCAACGGTTTCATATCGGGACACAGTCCCACGAGTTTCTGGTAGAGAATAATGGCATCGCGCCATTGTTGACGCTGCTCCTTGATTCCACCAGCGGCCAGACCCGCCTTGCACATCCAGAAACGCTCGGGCGGCGCGTTCGGGTCCGGCGCGGCCGCTTCTTCATACACCGCCTTGCTGTACCATTCAAACGCATCCTCCAGTTTCGTCGCCTTCTCGAACGACCGGCCAATGTCGTAGTACAACTGGTTGCGTAGCACCGGGTCGCCCTCCCGCGCGGCGTCCAACGCACGCCGATAACTCGGGATGGCCTCCTCAAAGCGACCCAGCGTGAATTGCATGTCCCCTTTGCGTCCATACGCCTCGGACAGGAGATAGCAATCGGGAAAATCCTTGGTCAGCGCATCGAATACGAGCAGCGCGTCGCCAAACTTGTTGAGTTCACTCAGCGCGTCGCCTTCCCCGAACCGGGCGTCGCAACGCAACCCGGAGTCGGGAAAATTCTTCAACAGCGCCTCGTACAATTCAATGGCAGTCGTGTAATCCTGGCGCAGATAGGCGGCGCGCCCGGCCATGTACTGCGCGGTGTCGGCCCCCTGGCTGCCGGCGTAGTTCTTGACGAGCAATTGGAACTGCTCCTGCGCCTTGATGTAATCCTTTTGCTTCATGTAGTAACTGGCCACCCAAAACTGGATGTCCGGCGCGAGGACGGACTGGGGAAATTTCTTCAGGAACTCATTGAAGTCCGCGAGCGTTTTCTCCGGCTGCCCTTTCAGCGCGTAGCACCAGCCGCGATTGTAAAATGCGCGCTGTCCCAGCTCGGTATCGGGCGCGGTGGCGATCAGTTTTTCGAATTCGACCGCCGCGTCGTCATACTTGCCCTCGCGCTTGAACGATTCGCCGATGGCCAGACCGGCCTTGGCCGCCCATTCAGTCTGGGGATAGTTCGTCACCACCACTCCAAAAGCGGCCCGGGCATCCGATTCCCTGCCGAGGCCGCCGTCGATCACTCCGATGCTGAACTGCGATTCGGCGGCGTGCGCGCTGTTGGGGAACTGTTGCACGAGCGACTCGAACACGTGGACCGCCGCCTCGCCGTTATGCGTGCGTTGGTACGCCTGACCGAGCTGGAACATGGCGCGGTCGAGCAGCTTGGTTTCGGGATATGTGCTGATCAGGCGCTGGTAATCCCCAATCGCATCGGCGTACTGGCCCAGGGCGAACTCGGCGTCCCCCGTCTTGAACAGCGCCTCGGCAGCAATGGCAGGATCCGTGGCGAGCGCGGCGGCTTGACGGAGATACGGAAGCGCGTCGGACATCTTATCGAGCTTCCACGCGCACCAGCCCGCATCGAGATTGGCTTTGGCCACCAGAGCGCTCTGCGGATACTTGTCGATCAGGTTGGTATATTCCGGCAGGGCGTTGGTGAAATCGTTGCTGCTAAACAGCAGATCGCCAATCGTCATCTGAATTTCATCGGCCAGGGGATCGTTCGGTGTCGATTGCAGGTACGCCTTCAATTTCGCCACGCCATCCGCCAACTGTCCGGCCCGGACGTAGGATTCGCCGAGCTTGAGCATTGCCTCACGCTTCAGCCCGCGGTCCTGCGTCAGCGCCAGTGCCTGGGCAAACGACTGGGCGGCATCATTGAATTTTTGCTTCCCCCAATACACCCACCCTTCGCCGCGCCAGGCCTTGGCGGCCAGTTCGCCCGTCACGGGTTTGTTGGGGCTGGACTTGTAAGAATCGATGACCGCCCCGTAGCGCTTGAGCGCTTCGTCCGCCTGCTTCCGTTGCGAGAGGGATTCCCCCAGCCAGATATCGGCGCGAAACGCCGCGCGCGTATTCGGATACTTCTTGACGACGGTGGCGAGTACGGCTTCCGCTTTGTCAAACTGCTGGAGTGCAAGATGGACCTGGCCGCGGAGGAGTTCGCCTTCCTGCGCGAGGTCCACTTTGGGGCCGAGCTTGTCCAACTCGTCCAGCGCCTGCATCGCCGGGTTGAAATGACCGAGCTTGAACCGGCTGAATGCGAGGCCGTACAGGGCCTGTGGCCGATAGGCGCTGTGGGGATATTTTTCGATGACCTCCGAATACCGCTGCTCGGCCTCGATGTAGCGTTCGCCCCGTGACAGCGCTTCCGCCAGCCAGAACCGAAAACCATCGGGACGCCTCTCGGTGGGCCATTTGGCCAGTGCATCCTGCAGCGTCTTGACCGCGGCTTCCCATTTGCCTTGATTCAACTGCGCTTGCGCCAGGTCCAGCACCACGCCATCGGCGCGGTCCGAATCGGGGAATTGCGCCAGGTACTCGGCAAATTGTCGTTCGGCCAGGTCGTTGAGTCCGTCTTTGAACGCGGCTTCCGCGACGCGGTAGGACCGCGCCTCGTCCGGCGTTGCCGCCGCGGCGCGACACATCTCGCCGCCGGCCAACAACACCGCGAGAATGATGTATCCCCTCCTCATGCCACTTCCTTGGACTCCAGTTATGACAGAATGTTCACGATGCCGCAAGAATTGAAGTCGGCATCATCGAAGATCCCCATAACCGCGCCATCTCCTTGCTCACTGGACGCTGTCTAGAATTGAACACCGCAAATGGCTGTCGGTTTCGGTCGCAGCTACGGAAGCCGCTCAGCCCCGTACAGGAACAACAGCAGACGCCAGACGCGCTTCGCCAGCACGTTGACGAGATGTCTACCGGAGACTGCTAGGATGATACCAAACAAATGATTCGCTGGACCCCAAGGACTGGCGGGCAGAAACTGTCTCCCCCAAAGTCAGCAAACCGGTCTTGGAGCCGCAAAAAGGCTTGATAGTACTGTCGGAGAGGATAAAATGCCGGCCAATAAAACTGAATGGCCCACGATGGTCGCGGGCCGTAGGTCATATGGGAAATGTCGATTCATACCGTTGAGGCATAATCCGGTCCGCTAAGTAGACGGGTTGTGGGATAGACTGTTAGCATCGGAGTATAAAAAGGGAGGCAAGTGTATGATCGAGCTTATTCTTTTCATTCTCCTGCCTTGCGTTGCAGGGTTGTATTTTATTTTCGTCTTGGGACGGATTTCTCTTGGGCCTTCAGTCACCCCAGAACGTACCGCCAAGGTTAGGAAGATGTACAAGATCTACGGGATGGTGTTTTTGGTGTTTGGAGTTTTGATGATTTTAATTACGTTGAGCAGTTGGTTGCACCATGGACGGTGACATTAGGAATGACATCTGTTCGTCATCGAATCTGTGGCCTCAACAACGGCAGCCTCCCGTTGCACGAATCCGCTACAGCGCTCATGACGTCATTGGAGAAATGATATGTATGGCTTGGTTGGAGGTGTCCTAGTTCTCTTGTGTGTATTGTTCCTCCCCTTGTTTTCCCGTAAGCGGCGTCGCTTCTTAAAGCTCACGCAAGGGACGCCAACATCGAAGGCGGCAGGCGTCGTCAGTGGGCAAGTGGTGAAACTGAGTGGAACGGTTGAGGCAAAACCTCCACTGCTGGAGAGTTATCTAACGGAGCACGATTGTGTGGTGTATCACAAGTGGGCCGCGGCGGAACTGTTATGGTGCGATCCGTCCACACCTGGCTCCCGAACTGGCCTGCCTCCCGGACGTGGCCATACTCTCGAAAGACATGGCGTGACATACGAGCGCAAGTGGGTGTCAATTGGGGGAGATGAGCAGATGATGCCGTTCCACTTGCACGACGATTCTGGATCGGTTCTGATTCGGCCTGATGGAGCGATCTTTGAGGCCGTTGCGACCTTGGACAAGCGGTGTAGCAAGAAAGACCCTTTTTACTATGCTAAAGTTCCACCCTCTAATGTTGAGCCTTGGCGGGATTGTAATCAGCGGGCCTTTTATGAGTGGGTGATCCCCGTCCATCAGCCGCTGATCATTGTAGGAGCGGCAAGAGCGCGGACGGACGGCCTCGGAATTGAAATCGTAGATGACCCTCTTAAACCGAAGGAGTTCTTTATTACTGCCAGAACCGCTGAGGAAGTAGCAAGATGGGGGATGGGTAAGTAGGCCTGGGTTGATGGGCTTGGGTACAATACCAGAATTCCTAATGGCCACCAGAGAGCTATGCCGACAAGCGGTCAGTCATCGACTATTGACAGTTGCGCTCGGGTCGGGGTCTGCGATGGTCATGGCCCACCGAATTCGCGCTTAATGCAGTTCGCGTGAATCATGTATTTCCCTTTCACGCAGGGGCGAATTCGCGTGTCAGTAACTTCTTAAGAAACTCACCGGTGTACGACTGTTTGCTCTGGGCCACCTGCTCGGGAGTACCTTCCGCGACGATGCGGCCGCCCGCGCCGCCGCCTTCGGGGCCGAGATCGACAATCCAGTCGGCGGACTTGATGACGTCGAGGTTGTGCTCGATGACGAGGACGGTGTTGCCGGCGTCGCGGAGTTTGTTGAGCACTTCGAGCAGCTTGGCGATATCGGCAAAATGCAGGCCCGTGGTCGGCTCGTCCAGAATGTAGAGCGTGCGGCCGGTGGCCCTCTTGGCCAGTTCCGTGGACAGCTTCACGCGTTGCGCTTCGCCGCCACTGAGCGTGGTCGCTTGCTGCCCGATTTTCAGATAACCCAGCCCGACTTCCTGGAACGTCTGCAGAATGTCGCGAATCTTCGGCACGGCCCGGAAGAATTCCTCGGCTTCATCGACCGTCAGGTCGAGAACATCGGCGATGTTGCGGCCCTTGTACGTGATTTCGAGGGTCTCGCGGTTGTAGCGTTTGCCACCGCACTGTTCGCATGTGACATACACGTCCGGCAAGAAGTGCATTTCGATCTTGATGATCCCGTCGCCCTGGCAGGTCTCGCAGCGCCCGCCTTTCACGTTGAAACTGAATCGGCCCGGGCCGTACCCGCGGACGCGAGCGTTCGGCAATTGCGCGAACAGCGTGCGGATGTGGTTGAACGCGCCCGTGTACGTGGCGGGATTCGAGCGCGGGGTGCGCCCGATGGGCGATTGGTCGATGACGATGACCTTGTCGAGTTCCTCCAGGCCGAGAATCGCCTCGTGCGCGCCGGGCCGGTCCTTGGCGCGATAGAATTTCCGGAACAACGCCTTCCGCAGGATATCGTCCACGAGCGTGCTCTTGCCCGAACCGCTCACGCCGGTCACGCAGGTAAACAATCCGAGCGGAAATCGCGCGTCGATCTTCTTGAGGTTGTTCTCGCGCGCGCCGCGGACAGTAAGCCAACCGCGCTTGGGCGCGTGGCGCGTCCTCGGCACGGGGATCTGGAGTTCGCCGCGCAGGTAGCGTCCCGTAAGCGACTTCGGCGAGTCGAGGATGTTCTGGAGCGGACCCGCCGCCACGACGTACCCGCCGTGCAGTCCCGCCCCCGGACCGAGATCGACGATGTAATCCGCGGCGCGAATCGTGTCTTCATCGTGCTCGACCACTATCACCGTGTTGCCGAGATCGCGCAGCCCCTTCAGCGTATCGAGCAGACGATGGTTGTCGCGCTGATGCAGCCCGATGCTCGGTTCATCGAGCACATACAACACGCCGACCAGACCCGCGCCGACCTGCGTGGCCAGCCGAATCCGTTGCGCCTCGCCTCCCGACAGCGTATCGCTCTGCCGTTCGAGCGTGAGGTACGACAGGCCGACGTTTTGCAGGAACGTCAGCCGCGACCTCACTTCCTTCACGATTTCGCCCGCGACCGTCTCTTCAAATTCCGACAACGCCAGCGATCCGAGGAAGCCAAGGACTTCTCCAATGCTCAGGCGGGTCACGTCAATGATGGATTTGCCGCCGACCGTGACCGCCAGGCTCTCCGGGCGAAGCCGCGCCCCCTTGCACTCGGGACACTGCATGGCGACCATGAATTGTTGCAGGCGGGTCTTGGTAAACTCGCTATCGGTTTCCTCGTACAGCCGTTCGAGGTTCGGGATGACACCCTCGAACACCTTGGTCATCTTGCGCCACGCGCCCTTGCGCCAGTAGGTGAACTCGATTTCCTCGCCGCCGGAGCCGTGGAGCAATTCCTTCTGCACTTTTTCCGGCAAATTCTTGAACGGCACCTCGAAGTCCACGCCATAATGCTTCGCGAGGCCGCGCAAGAGCATCTTGTAGTAGATGAGCAAGCGCCGACCGCCGCGCCGCCACGCCACGATGGCGCCATCGGCCACGGACTTGTTGCGGTCGGGCACGACCAAATCGGGATCCAGGAACAATTTGGTGCCAAGCCCGTGGCACGTCCGGCACGCGCCGTCCGGCGAGTTGAACGAGAAATGGCGCGGCGTGAATTCCCCGTAACTGATCCCGCACTCGGGACAGGCGTTCTGGCTGCTGAAGAGTCGCTCCGACCACGGCACGGTCACGGGCGTGGTCGCCGCGCGGTAGAGCACCATCAACAGACCCGAACCCCATTTCAGCGTCGTCTCCACGGAGTCCGCGAGGCGCGCCCGCGTTTTGGGGGCGGCGACGAGGCGGTCAACAACCAACTCGATGCTGTGGTTGCGGCGCTTGTCGAGTTTGACCGGCTCGGTCACGTCGAGGATCTCGCCGTCGACCCGCGCCCGCACGAATCCCTCGCGTTTGATGCGAGCGAACACATCGCGAAACTCGCCTTTGCGTCCGCGGATGAGCGGGGCGAGGAGCATGAGCTGGGCGCCCTCGCCCAACCCGAGGATCTGATCGACGATCTGGCTGGTGGTTTGGGTGGTGATGGGCCGCCCGCAGCGGTAGCAGTGGGGCTTGCCGATGTTGGCAAAGAGCAATCGCAAATACTCGTAGATTTCGGTGGTGGTGGCGATGGTGGATCGTGGATTGTTGCCGGCAAACCGCTGTTCGATGGCGATGGCGGGAGACAGGCCCTCGATGTAATCGACATCGGGCTTCTGGAGTTGCTCGAGGAATTGGCGGGCATACGCGGAGAGGCTTTCGACGTATTTCCGCTGGCCTTCGGCGTAGATCGTGTCAAAAGCGAGACTTGACTTCCCCGACCCACTCAACCCTGTCACCACAATCAACTTCTCACGGGGGAGATCGAGATGGATGTTCTTAAGGTTGTGCTCGCGCGCACCGGCAATAATGATTTTGTCTTTGGACATGGCCGAAACCCCCGAAATCTGGAGGTTCTCAAAGTTCCGACTATAGCACAGGTAATTGCCCTATTCCTAGCGAAATTCAAACGAAACCCGCTGGCATATCACCTGCTCAAGGTAGGGGAGACGTGGTTAATGCCACGCAAGAAAACAATGAACCCAAGGGATACAGGGAACCATGGATGCCTCGGCAGCAGAATTTGAACAAGGTGTCATGAAGCAAAACGGTAAACAGTCGGAACAGTTGCAAAAGCAGATGGAAGCACTGTACCAGAACCTGCGCACGGTCCGCCATTCGATCAATAACAACGTCGCCGTCATCATGGCGATGGCGGAATTGACCCAGCGCAACCCGGCCCAGTGCCAAAAACTCAGCCAGCTCTGCCTCGAAAAGGCCCCGCAGATCGCGGCGACCATCGGCGGCTTTACCGAGCTGTTTGAGGGCGCCGTCAGCCTTCAGGAAGAACTGGAAAGCCAGGTCCCGGCTCCGCAAGAGTCGTAGCCAGTGCGGCTAAGGTCCGCGCGGTTGCCCATCGGGGACACAAGCCGACAGGGGCCACCATCGCGGACGGGACGGTAACTCCGTGAGCACAGCGAAAGGCAAATCCAAGGACAACGCGCGCGAGCAGGCGCCCGATTGGGAAAAGGTGAACCGGCTCAAAGCCGAGTTCCTAGCCAACGTCAGCCACGAACTTCGCACCCCGATCCATGCGATCATCGGCTATACCGAATTGCTGCTCGATAGCGTGTACGGCCAGATCACCGACGAGCAGGAGGACGCCGTTGGCTTCATCCGCGAAAACGCCCAGGACCTTCTCAGTCTCGTCAACAACCTTCTCGATCTGTCGCGCATCGAAAGCGGCCGCGCCGACCTGATTCTTGAATCGTTCGATCTGCGCGACCTCGTCAGCGAGGTGATCGGCCAGCTCAAGTCCATCGCCGACGAGAAACACAACGTGCTGACTTCGGTCGTGCTCATCGACCATCCCGTCATCCGCTCCGACCGCGGCAAACTGAAACAAATCCTCATCAATCTTGTCGGCAACGCGATCAAATTCACCGACCATGGGAAGGTGACCATCGCCATCGCCGCCGACCCGAACACCAAGTCAGGCGACACCGATGCGGTCCCCCGGGTCTCTATCTCGGTGCAGGATACCGGTATCGGCATTGCGGCCGACAAACTGGGACGGATTTTTGAGAAGTTCTATCAGGTGGACAGCTCGGCGCACCGTTCGCATGACGGCACCGGCCTCGGTCTCTACATCACCAAACAGTTGCTCGATCTTCTCTCGGGGCGTGTCGACATCCACAGCGCACCCGGCAAGGGCACGACGGTCACGATCTCCCTTCCGCACAATTTCGAGGAAATCGAAGGCATCCAACGCCTGCGCTCGCGGATTGCCGCCGCCAGTTCCGCGGCGCCGTCGACTAGCGGCGACGAAAAACGCGTCGTGCTCGTCGTCAGCGAGCAACCAGACATTGCGCGCATCCTGGGGGCCGGGCTCGGCTCGCGGGAGTATCATGTCCGCACCGCGCGCGACGGCGAAGAAGCGGTGGCGCTCGCCGTCAAGCTGCGCCCGTTGGTCGTTCTCCTCGACGCGCACACCTCTTCGGCCGAACTCTGGTCGGTGTTCCAGGAGTTGAAGACCAAACCCGAGACCAACAGCATCCCCATCATTTTCCTCTCCAACGAGGCCACGGGCGGCGTTGGGACGCCGGTCACCGTTGCCACCGCGCCCAGCCCGCGCGACGTGTTGCGCAGCGTGCGCGCCGCCGCGATCAACGGCCGGAAAAACGTGTTGATCGTGGACGACGAAGAGAGTTTTCGTGACGTGCTCAAGTGCGTCCTGGATGGAGAAGGTTACCGGCTTTACGAAGCGGCTACGGGCCGGGAAGCCATCGCCCGGTTGGAGGCCGACAAGCCCGATCTGGTACTCCTCGATTTGAACCTGCCCGACACGGATGGCTGGGGTGTCATGAAATACATGACCCAACGCCCCAAGTTCAAAGACGTCGAAGTGCTGATCATTTCGGGTCTGATGCTCGACGAGCGTGAGACCGCCGAAATTGAGACCCGGGAATACGAATACATTTACAAGGGTGAGTTCAAGGTGGACCACGTGCTGGAAAGGGTCGCGGATCTCCTGGAGGTAAACTGACCATGCCGACCCTGTTGTTGGTGGAGGACAATCTCCACATTCAACGGATTTTCCAGGACAAGCTTCAGCGCGAGGGCTTTCGGGTCACGACGGCCGACGATGGCGTGGCGGGTCTGGGACGCGCCGTGGAAATTCACCCCGACGTGATCTTGCTCGACATCATGCTCCCGAAGATGGACGGATTCCAAGTGCTCACGAAACTGCGCGAGGACCCGGCGCTCTGCAACATTCCCGTGTTCATCTTGTCGAACCGCGGCACCCCCAACGACGTCCAGCATGCCACGTCACTCGGCGCACGCCACTTCTTCGCCAAGGGCACCTGCAAACTCCAGGACATTGTCCTCCACCTGCGGGCGGCATGCGGACTGAAGAAGATCCTCCTGTTCACCAGCAGCCCCCAGGCCGCCGCGCCAATCACGACCGCGGTCAATCACCCCCAGGTGCTCTGCTCCGTTGTCACCGTGCTGTTGGAAACCGTCGGCGCCGCCGAGCGGGGCGCTCCCGACCTCATCATCCTTGACGGGCGCGCGCCGAACGCGTTCACCCTTCTCCAGCAACTCAAGACGAATCCCCAAACCAAGACGGTGGCACTCATCGCGATCCGCGACCACACCCAGACACAACATCGCCTCGACGAATTCATCGACAGCGATCGCATCGGTACCGATCTCCGCTCTCTCGTGTTGAAACGATTGGGACTGGCAGAACCGGCCGTAACGACGCCGCCCCATCCGGAGTCAGCCAGCGCGGCGGCGTAGGCGTCACACCAGTGCGCACGACACGTTGCCCGCGGCGTTCAGCTCCGGGCCCGGCGACCCAAGCCGCGCCGATGCGCGAACGCCAGCCCGCACAGACCTACGCCCACCAGCCAGAGAGTGCCGGGTTCGGGAACCACGATTCCACAGCCTGACACGGGCGGCTTGCATCCGGAATCCGCGAGGCCGGGACCCGAACCCTGACACTCGACGGTCCACCGCCACGTATCCGGATTATGCGGATTCACCACGTCATACGTAATGAAGCTGTCGACGCTCCAGCCCGGAAGCGTATTCCCCGGGCCGCTCGATGTGTTGCCACTCTCGTAATTGTCGCCGTTCACGTAACCAAACCCGGAGTAGCCGGGAAAAATATCCTTCCCTCCCGACGGAGCAAACTCCACCGAGCTGCCGCATTGCTGGAGTTGGAGGGATGTGGAGAAGTCCAAGACATCGAAACTATCCTCAAAATCCCACTGCCCGGATGGCGACGTGAAATTTCCTCCACCGGTTGGCCCGGTGCCGCTGATCGTCAGCGCGAACGATGTCGGGCAATCGCTGGACCATGTGACGACCGCGAACGCTCTCGGCACAACACAGGCAAACGCCACACTCGAACTCAGCAGAATTAAACGCAGATGTTTCATATGTCAGATTCGACGGACCCTTTACAACGTTGAGATTACTTCTTAGTGGCAGGGAAATTCGAGATGTTCGGTCTCGCCCGGCAAGGGCGTACCAAACGCAATGAGGAACAACACGTCACCCATGTTGCAGTTCATAGATCCCTATTTCCCTACCACAATACTGCAGCGAGCCCACCTCAGGCTCGCGAGGAAAATAGCATACTCGGCCCATCGTTTCAAGTCAGGGTCAAAAAAGCCGCTCGTGAGAGCATTTACCTCGGCCATCATGCCACTGTAACCATCTACCGTGCAGGCATTAACCGCTCTTCCCGTATTGGCGGCGTAATCTCCTGAAAAAAGCTTCAACATCATGACCCGCAGGCGAAAACCCCACACTGCCCCGATTTCGTCGTCGCCAACGTCCCAGATACCATGACGGGGGTTGTCGTTCACGCAGTGACGCGTCGAGTTTTGCCAGAGGCCAGTCACAATCCGCTCCGATCCCGATTCGCTGTCCCCTTTGAAATTGACCCGACGGTCTGGACGTAGTACTCTCAACCTCGGAGGCGGTGGCAATCGGAACCTCGCCCTATTGAGTTGCGGGTCGAAGAGGAACATCGGTTGAACTCAAAGAAGATTTTGTTGTCGTTGGCGATGACGCTGGGAGTTCTGCAGACGGCGCGTTCCCAGATCTATTTTGCCTCCACACCGGTGAATGGCTACGTCCAACTCGCCGTCGAAGACGCGGCGGGCTCCACGTCGGCTTACGGCTCGGGCAATGCCGGGTTCGGCATCCTCAACGACACCGTGTATCTCGACCTGACTGCCGATACCATCCGCGAAGTCGGCTCGGTGTCCCTCGGCGGAAGCGGTAGCTTTACGTTCGACGATGGCCGGATTGTGCACGGATCCGGTGGCCTGCAATTCGTCGACGCCAACGTCACCGTCACCCTGAACGTGCCGAGCGCCCTGTCCTTCGATACAGGCTTTCAACCGTTGCTCTGGGTCCCCGCCATCCAAAGCTACGAGTTTACTGCTTCGCTCGGCTCGCTCCCGGTCACCGGCAACTATTCCGTCGTCACCGGAGGCCAGACCTACACCGGGCCGTTGAGCTACAATCTGTTTACGGGAATGCTCCTGCTGTTCCAGCAGGTCTCCACCTCGGGTTATCCGGCCTTCGTCACCCTCACCGGCCTCGAGGGCGGCGAACTCCAACAGCCCGGGCCGCAACTGGTCTATTTCACCGCGTTGAACGGCCTCGATATCGAACTCCAAGCGGGCGAACAGGATGGCACCTACAGTTACGGCTGGAACCTCAATCCCACTCAGGTTATGGCTGATCTCATTCCCGAACCGTCCACGTTCCTCCTCCTCGGCTTCGGCGCGATGACTCTGTGCGCATTCCTCAAACGCCAGCGCCCATAACGTCCCCCTCCAAACCGTCTACTGGCCGGTGGTCAGCACGACACGGAACCGGGCTTTGCCGCTCATCATGCGGTCGTACGCTTCCGCGGCGCGTTCCAGCGGAAAGACCTCGTTCATCGACCGCACGCCGCTGAACGCGCTGAACGCCAGCGCATCCTGCGAATCGATCGACGTGCCCGAATACCAGCCTTTCACCGACCGACCGCGCCACCTGTACCACTCTCATCTTAGCCATAATTGCCCCCAATCTCAGCTCGCGGCCGCGTCCACTTCCAACTCATCCAGCCGTTCTTCAATCGTCACCGCGGTGGACTGGACCCGGCACAAGCTCGCATACAGCCCATTCAGCGCCATCAACTCTTCGTGGGTGCCGCGCTCGATGATGTGGCCGGCTTTCAACACCAGGATCTGGTCGGCATTGCGCACGGTCGAGAGCCGGTGGGCGATGACGAAACTCGTGCGGTGCGCCATCAGGCGTTCGAGCGCTTCCTGAATCAGTTTCTCCGTCGCAGTATCCACGCTCGCGGTCGCCTCGTCCAAAATCAGAATCGGCGGATCCTTCAGCAACGCCCGCGCGATGCTCACGCGCTGTTTCTCGCCGACGCTGAGTTTCACGCCGCGCTCACCCACGCGCGAATCGTATTTCTCGGGCAACCGCATGATGAACTCGTGGCAATTGGCCGCCTGCGCCGCTGCGATCATGTCCGCCTCGCTGGCGTCGAGCCGGCCATACAAAATGTTCTCGCGGATCGTGCCATTGAACAGGAACGCCTCCTGCGACACGATGCCGATCTGCCGCCGCAGTGAGTCGAGCGTCACCTCGCGGATGTCCTGCCCATCGATGAAAATCTGTCCCCGCGTCACGTCGTAGAACCGCGGCAGCAGATTCACAATCGTGCTCTTGCCCGCACCCGTCGGGCCGACCAATGCGATCGTTTCGCCGGGCCGGGCGTGGATGTTGACGTCGCCCAGCACCGTGAGTTTCGCGCGATACTCGAACCCGACATGTCGGAATTCGACCTCGCCGCGCACGCGCCCATGGACGGAACCCTCACCCTGACCCTCTCCCTTCGAAAGGGAGAGGGCAACCAATTCCGGTCTCCTCTCCCCTGGGGGGGAGCCGAGTCCGCGAGACGCCGCTGTTGTTTGCGGCAAAGGACCAAGGTGAGGGGTTGGTTCTGTGTCTCGTCCCAACTCACTCGCGCCGGCCTTCTCTCCGACCTCGACCGGCGCGTCGAGAATATCGAAAACGCGTTCGCCCGCCGCCCGCCCTGCCTGGAACATCTGGTTCAAGCCGTGCAACGACCGGATCGGATCGTAGAACATGCCGAGATAGACCAGGAACCCGACAAACTGTCCGAGCGTCAGCCGGTCCGCGATCACGGCGCGTCCGCCGAACCACAACACGATGACGTATCCCAGCGCGCCCGCAAACGTCATCGCCGGCGAATAGATCGACCACACGGTCATCACCTTGAGCGTGGCGGTGCGCAGGTCGCTCGCTTTGCGCTCGAATCTCGCCAACTCGTGCGTCTCGCGCCCAAATCCCTTGATCTGGCGAATCCCTTGGAGGTTGTCGAGCAGCAGCGCGTTCAGGGCCGAGGTCGCCTGACGCACGAGCCGATAGCGTTTGTGCGCCGTCAGCGTGTACAGCAATCCACCCGCCGCCAGCAGCGGGATGGGCAGGATCGCCAGCGCGGTCAGATGCGCGTTGAACCGAAACATCATGTAGCCCACTCCGACAATCCCCAGCAGCGCCACCGTGCCCTGCTCGATCCCGTCAATCAATACGCGCTCGACGGCGTTGACATCGTCGATCACGCGCGTCATCAGGTCCCCCGAGGCGCGCTGGTCGTAATACTGGACCGACAACCGTTGGAGCTTGTCGTACAGGTCCCGGCGCAGATCGAAGATCACCCGTTGCTCGAAACGGTTGTTGAGCTGGAGCCGCAACACGTTGAAGAGGTCGCGCAGGAAGAAGGAAAGCAGCACGAGCCCGGTGTACAGTGCCAGCAGCCCGCCCCGCTTGGCGCGGATCACCTCGTCAATCACCAGTTGCGTCAGTTTCGGGAAGGCCAGCGTGGACAGCGTCGTCACCACCGCGCACGCCATCGTCCCGATCGCGTACCACGGATAGCGGCGAACGTAGGCGGACACGCGCGTGAAAATCTCCCGCGCGCTGCGCCGCCGCGCCACCATCGTCTCGTCGTTGACTGTATTGTGCCGGTGCATCTCGGTTTAGAGTAGCCGAGACGCACAACGGTTGCACGGAGTTTCAACTTTTTCGACTTACAACCCGTCCGCAGGAATATTATCGACCGCGGCACACTTCACAGCCAGGCCAACGGCCCCTCCGCGAATCAGTCCACTGCGGCGCTCACCGGCGCCCTACTTTTCTTCCAGCCAATCGATGACCTTGCTGGACTCACCGCCGAACAGCACGCGGACGGCGACGCGGATTTCGTCGCGAGTTCCCGGGGAACGATGCCACCGGTGCTTGAGCGAACGGAACCACGGGTCGTATGGCCTGACGGTGTACAGCACGGCGCGCCGTTCGGACGCCTTGGGCCCCCGGCCGCCCGACAGGAGCTTGTGCATCCGCTCGGGCGGGATGGGCGCGGAGGTAAACATCTCGGCGGGAATCCCGAGACGATACGCAAGGGATTCGATGCCCTTCGTGGATGGCACGCGGTTGCCGGAGCCGAAGTCGCTCACGGACCCCTGGCTGATGCCGAGTTGTTCGGCGGCCTCCACCTGCCTCCACCCCGTCGCCGCCATCAGCGTACGGAAGTTGGTCGTGAAGGTTCGACGGCTATCGGATTTGGATGTTGACATGTCTATCGCCTTTCGATATTAGGTTGTACCGATATGGCGTACTTGTGTTTGCATAGGCTCACCGTGGAGAGAACCACAACCCCACCTCAAACACAAGCAAGAAACGATATTGACGCGAGTTTCGACCGTTTCCTGCTCCGATACGCCGGATCGGCTGCGCAACAATGAGAGCACCCTACGGGAAATTCCCGAAATCGGAAATGTCTATTTTTCGACAGTTGTGGTTTGTCCAGTTGCACCCCTCGCCCAGCACGGGCGAAGTTCATGTGCGCATGGAACGGCCGGCGGCGTGGGTCTGCGTCGCGGATGCGTCGGAATTGATCACCTGTTCCGTCCAAAAGGTCCACAACCTCTGCGAGGAAGGAGCGCTGGAATGGCGATGGCTCGACCACAAAGGGTCCGGCGGCAAGAAACTTGTTCTTGTCGACTCGATCCAGCGCTATATTACAAAGCAATCGTAGGATCATCCCGCGAATGGTCCGCGCTCGGGCGCCGCTTCGACAAACTGTCCCGGTCGAGAGCCCGCCCTTGCCATCGTGTCAGCCGCGCCGACAGCGCACAACGCGCCTGTTCTTCGCGCAATCCCCTTCGCCTGAGGCCATTGCGTCTCCCCGCAAGCCAGATCCAGCGCGCTGGCACTTCCCATGCAGTACGACCGGCCGGTATGGTAGTTATTATGATGAAGGGTGAAGTCTATGGGTCAACATGTGTTGAAAATCTCTACTCCGGTGTTTCGTGCGCTGCGTCAACGTGCCCCTCTGTTCGTCGCCTGGTCTGACGAAAAACCGGGTTCCACGCAACAAATTGTCGTCGAGGACGACATCTACAACGAGATCATCGACCGCGCCATCGCCAAACGAAAAACGATCGATGACGTTTTCCTGGAAGCCTGCGCGAGAAATTGCGGACGTTCCTGACCCGGGTAACCGGCCCGGACAGCGACGTTACACCGCTCCCTCCAGCACGACATTGACGGAACCGTCAAACGCTGGTACAAGTGCGCCGTCGCCGCCGTGGCGGAACTGGCAGACGCGCTGGACTCAAAATCCAGTACCAGCAATGGTGTGTGGGTTCGACTCCCTCCGGCGGTACCACCTTCTTCGTCACCTGCGTCCAAACTCAAGAAATGTCCGCGCCTAGGAAGCGGGCCCGAGGTCGAGGTGCTGCGGCGGATTCGGCGGGAGTTTCCACACAATCTCACCGTGCTTGGTCGCGGCGTGCATCTGATTGGCCAGATCGATCCCCTCCCGGTAGGCCGTTTCAAACCCGGCAAAATCCTTCGCCGCCACGCGCTGGTCGAGTGGGTCGAGGATCTTCTTCGTGTACTCCTCGACCATCCCCTTGTATTTCGGGCGGGTCAGGTTGCCCTTCTTGAACAGACCGCGGACGCCGCGCAGTTGATACGCCGCCAGCTCCCAGTTGCCGCCTTTCGCCGCGTAGTAGGCGATCCAGTAACGGTCGCTCACGTCGCGCATCAATGTGCCCAGCCCCGGCTGCAACTCCGCGATCTGGTCCAGCGTCAGCTCGCCGTGCTTCGTCCGCCCGACAATCGGTTTCTCATCCGCCATAACCGCGCCCTCCCATTTCGTCTCAGGGTGGCAAAACCACTCGACAAATCAACCCAAAACAAAACCCCGACACTTTCATGCCGGGGTTTGTCGCTCCAAAATCTGCACTGTGACCGTTACGTCTTGTCCGTCTTCGGCGCGGTCGAATTCATGAACGGGCAGCCGCCGCTCTTCGGCGCCTTGTCGGCCATGGCTTTCCATTGCGCCAATTGATCGGGTGTCAGAATCTTCTCCAGCCCGCTGCTGAACTGTTGGTGGAACTCCGAGGTCGAGGTCGCCTTGTGGCACTCGGCCATCAATGCGTTCACCTTCGTCTTCTGATCGGGCGTGAGGTTCAACTTGCTGAACAGATCGCCACCGCAGGACGCGCCCTTCGCCGACATCCCGCTGCAACAGCCTTCCCCCGCGTACACCACCGCCGCGCTCATCACGACCACGGCCGCCACCGCCAATGCCAAAAATCTCTTCATCTGCTCTCCTTCATGTTGGTTGCCCGTTTCGACACAACACTAGCACGCCCCGTTCAAACTGCAACCACGACCATGCTTGCAGCTTTCGCTCTGCCGGGTTATTGTAATTGTGTGACAGCTGCCAAAATTATCGAAGAAATCAAGCGTTTGCCGCTGGACGAACAGGTCAAGGTGGTCGAGTACCTTCAGAGCCTTGAGGCGAAGGATATTCCCGAGTCCTTTCGCGAGGGCATGAAAGACGTCAAGGCAGGGCGCGTTGTCGACATGAAACGGGCTCTTTTCGAGCCGTATCCGGGCGACAGGAAGTGAGCTATCACTTCAAGGCGACGCACCGCTTCTGGAAATCATTTGATCGCTTACCCGACCGACAAAAGCAGTCGGCACGCAAAACATGGGAGACCTTCGAACGCGATCCCTTCGACCCGCGACTCCGTCCCCACAAGATCCACGGCCTCACCGCTGAATACGGAGTGACAGTTTATTCTATCTCGATCGAAGGCGACCTGCGCGTTGTCTTCTATGTAGAAGGCGACACAGTCTGGAGCGTGGACATCGGCACCCACGCGATTTACCGGTGAGTACCCATTGTTGTTAGCGTCGTCACCCTGAGCTTGTCGAAGGGTCTCAGTCGTTCGGTAGTACGGGTACCCCCCAAGAAAATGAGCATCGTAAGCGCAGGAGGCAAATCACGCCCTGCATTCAGTTCGTCTGCACGACGGCGTGCTAACTCACTTGTTGCCTCGTTATCGTCAGATTCGCGGAGATGACTTCGGCAACGCCGAGAGATGTACCACTGTTTTCATCTTGCCACTCTACGTCGGAATCATTCCAAACGAATTCGTGTACGATGGGGCTACTCAGGCAGCCCGTTACGATACAAATCCGATACCGTCGCCTTTGGGATTTGCTCCTTTGATATTCGTTCGGACTCAGATTGACAGTGATGACGGTATCGGAAGTGAAGGAAGTCCCCTTGACCTCGATCAAAAGTCTGCGTCGCACCAATGATGCAACCAGGTCATATCCGACATGTTCCTTTTCCACCGACCTGATGTCGTAGCCCCTGTTGATGTAGTAATCGCTGACCACATTGATCGCGGACCGTTCTATTCTTAGCTTCCGCGCTTGGTCGATGCGCCATTTCCTGCCCTTTCTAGGGGCAACGTAGACACCTTTCTCGACCTGCGCAATGTAGTTGAGCAATTCCGCTTTGAATACCTTCACCTCCTTTATGTCGGCTTTCAAGAACGAGATGAAGGTCTGCGACCCAAATCCCTTGTGAGTGACCGGGACCCTAAAAACTCGCTGGCGAGGGAGCACGCGAAAACAGTTTTCTGCGTCTGCCTTCACTATCCACTCTGGTCGAATAGTCTTACCCCGGTATGTGAACGAACGCTCTGAAAACGCTTTCTGGTTTTGACGATAGACCGTCGCGTGCTTGTACCATCCGACAACGACTGATCCCTCATTGGATCTCGCCCGCCAAACCACAAGGACATCTTCGACCTTATCAAGCGAATCGGGGTCAAGTCGGTTGATGTTGATCGTTCCTGTTCGCAACTGAACGAAGCCGTACATGACTCCGTTGTGCGGTTTGAAGTTGATGGCCTCGTGTCCATAACCATGCTTTCGCACATAATCGCCACCATGTTTGGGTGTATCATCCTCGCTTATGCCGGAGTACCACTTCATCCAAGAGACATTGCAAAGGAGGATTTTCATTGTTTCATTCTCACCACCGAGCGACATGAAGCCGGTACCTGCGCATCGTTGCTTTGTGATGTCAGACTTCAACTGTGCCGCGCTTCGCCATCAACACCGTCAGCGCACGCTCGGGCGTGAACGGTGCTTTCTTCATGCGAACGCCCCTGCGCCTCCCTCGGCGTCGCGCAACTCCCTCGGCTCGTTGTTGGTCGGCATGCGCAGATTTATGCCCGTTGCCTGCGCGGGACTGAATTCAGCGAAACAGCCGGCAGCGGCACTCCATAGGCTGCGCGCCGTTCGCGAACGCCGAAGCCGATTGGCTGGCGCGGCGCCGCGGTCGGCGGACTCACGAGGTGGCGAATCGCCTCGAACACAATCTTGAACTGCGCGTCGCACTTCTTCTCCATCTCATCCAGTTTCGTGGCGAGACCGGCATGGGACGCCAGCAACTGGCGCAGACGCACAAACGTCCGCATGATCCCGACGTTCACCCGGACAGCGCGCTTGCTATGCAGCACGCTCGACAGCATCGCCACGCCCTGTTCGGTGAACGCGTACGGCAGATACTTGATATTCTCCCCGCGCTTCAGGGTCACAATCTGTGACCTTGAACGCAGAACCTCCTGCCGCGTAAGCTGAAACATGAAATCGGATGGGAAGCGCCCGGCATTCCGCTTGACTGCCTGGATCAACGTTTTCGGCTCGACTCCGTACAGTTCCGCCAGATGCGGACTGAGCATGACCTTCTGGCCGCGCAGCAGGAAAATCCGCTGTTCGATGCGTTCGATCGGAATCACGGAAGACCCGCTCACAACGTCCTTCCTTTCGCCCACTGACAGCCGTCGGCAATGGCCCGGCGCACCAATAATTTGCTGGAAGCCAGGTGGAATGCGCCCGTAACGGGAACGGGGACCTGCGCGTCGTTCTTCCCCAGCTTCTTCGGCGCATCTCGCCGGGACGTGCCGTGGCAGTATCCTTGAACGTTGGCGAACATCGTATCATTCCTGACGCTACGGGGCGGAACGTACAACAGTCATCAACCTACACGACCGCCCATTTTCTGGCCAGATGTTTCTGGTGTGGCCGAAATGACACGAGGTCGCGCCAAATACCTGTTGGCAGCACACTTTTTGTCTCGCGCGTCCCGATGGCTGGTGTAAATTTGCTTTCCGAGCGTTCGCTTGTGGGCCTGTAGCTCAGTTGGTTAGAGCAGGGGACTCATAATCCCTTGGTCGTAGGTTCGAGTCCTACCGGGCCCACCACTTCTTCGGCGCATCCCCTGCCCTCTGGCTGACGAACGACCGCTTGTGGCATATATCCCGCAAGCCAGGGAATTCCTAAATCAGGCGGAAAAACTCACTCGAATAAGGCTGGACTTGGGGCGGCCGGTTTGGTAACAGATTGCCTTGATCGGGTAGGGTTGCAAGCTGTCAAGCGAGTGACAGCGGTTGTAAGGCGTACAACCATTTTCTGGAATTCAGTTGCTTCCTCCCGTCGCGCAGTCGTTTTGATAAGGGAACACACTTCATGGGTACGGGCGCCAGTCAAGACCAAGGGGGAAGACCGTGAAGATTCTTCGGTTTCTCATCTCCATCACCGCCGTGGCCCTGGCCGCGCATCCCGGCGCCGCGCTCGGTCAATCTCTGACGAATCTCTGGGTATTCGGCGGCGGTGGGCAGGGATTCTTCCCATTCGAGTCGCTCGTCCAAGGCACGGATGGCAATTTCTACGGGACGGTCGGTTCCGGCGGGACAAGCAATAATGGGGCGGTCTTTCGGATTACCCCGACCGGCAGCCTGACCAATCTCTACTTGTTCACCGGTCCCGACGGGGCCAGACCCTCGGCCGAGCTGGTGCAGGGCAGCGATGGCAATTTCTACGGAACGACCGCTGAAGGCGGGACGAGCACCAATTGCGGCGGCGGATGCGGCGCTGTGTTTCAGATGACTCCGACAGGCACGCTGACGAACCTGCACTCCTTCACCGGTCTCGATGGATCCAATCCACAAGCGGCGCTCGTGGAAGGTAGCGACGGCAATTTCTACGGCACGACCTACTTCGGCGGGGCGAACGGCTCGGGCACCGTCTTCCGGATCACCACGGCTGGTACCCTGACCAATTTGTACTCGTTCAGCGGTCCGGATGGGGCGTTCCCCTATGCGGGGCTGTTGCTGGCCAGCGATGGCAATTTCTACGGGACGACCTACCTGGGCGGGGCGAGCGGCTCGGGCACCGTTTTCCGGATCAGTCCGTCGGGTAGCCTGACCAACCTGCACTCGTTCAGCGGTCCCGATGGAGCCAGTCCGCAAGCCGCTTTGGTCGAGGGAACCGACGCCAATTTCTACGGCACGACCTACTTCGGCGGAACCAGTGGATCCGGTACGGTCTTTCGGATCACCGCGAGCGGCGGCCTGACCAATCTCCACTCCTTCATCGGCGCGGACGGCGCCAACTCCTGGGCCGCGCTTGTACTGGGTAGCGATGGCAATTTCTACGGGACAACTTACCTGGGAGGGACAAGTAAGAATGGCTCCATTTTCCGGATCACTCCGTCCGGCAGCCTGACCAACCTGCACTCGTTCGCAAGCGGTACTGACGGCGCGTTCCCGGAGGATGCCCTCATCCAGGGTGCTGACGGCAATTTCTACGGCACAACCGTCTTCGGCGGGATAAATGG